>ENA-UOIW01000004-UOIW01000004.1-human-gut-metagenome-genome-assembly--contig:-P58-NODE-4-length-224480-cov-13.461419_pt1 | contig 224480 bp, 188 predicted proteins | sample MGYA00242334_ERZ723881 | MGnify/ENA metagenome assembly ERZ723881 | reverse complement strand
TTCCGTCACTATGACGTCACCGACATGTTCAGGCTCAACCTCGACCTCGTTGAAGCTGAAGCAGGCGGCGAACCCCCCGTACCTCCCACTGATGCACCCATCACTGAGGCACCCATCACCGAGGCACCCATCACTGAGGCACCCATCACTGAGGCGCCCATCACCGAGGCACCCATCACTGAGGCACCCATCACTGAGGCGCCCATCACTGATGAGCCTGTAACTCCCGCACCCGGTGACGTTATCTTCAGCGTCGGCGGCGTACACTATGTTGCAGCAGGCAGCCAGGTCAGCGTCGATCTCACCATCGACGGTGAATATGAGGCAAACGGCATGAACATCTGGGTACAGTACGACGCAGAGAAGCTCACGCTCAACAGCGTTGACGAAGGCGAGATTATGAAGGCCATCAAGGATCTTGGCGGCATGAACATCCTCGACTTCCAGAGCATCCCCGGCAGCGTACGCCTCGGCTCCATGCTTCCCACCGACCCGGTAAGCGGCAGCGGCAAGATCTTCACCATGAACTTCACCGTTGCGGAAGGCCTTGAGGACGGCACGGAAATGCCCATCGAGATCCTCGTTAAGGAATTCTTCAACATGCCCGTAGGCGGCGAGAACACGCCCATCGCGTTCTTCGCAGAGAACGGTTCAATCGTAGTCGGCGAAGCGCCCGTCACCGAAGCGCCCATCACCGATGAACCCACCGCAGTTCCCACCGATGCTCCCAATCCGCCTATAACCGGCGCAATGAGCCTCATCGGCGTTGGTATTGCAGCGATCGTTGCGAGCGCAGGCGTTGTTATCTTCCGCAAGAAGGAAGAAGACTGAGCCTAACCTCGGTGCAGTGCAGCCGAAAGGCCGGCATTGCAGCAAACTGAATTGATTCACCCCGACTTTGTCGGGCGGCGGACCCCGCAGAGCGCAAGCCCTGCGGGGTTCGTGCGCTGCGGAGGGGCAGAGTGCGAAAATTCTCAAAAATAATGGGTAAAAACTTCAAATTCTTATATACTTGCTATGAAATGCGGTGCATAGTATAATGAATCGTTAAGAACAGCCGCAGTTCGGCGGCGTTGATACGGAATAACTGATGATTAAAATAAATGACGTTAAATATTCATACGAGAACTCCGAAACGGAGGCTCTCCGCGGGGTCAGCATAAGCATTGCGGACGGTGAATTTGTTGCAATTGTCGGGCATAACGGCAGCGGTAAATCAACCCTTGCAAAAATGCTCAATGCATTGCAGCTGCCGTCGTCCGGCAGCGTGACTGTGTTCGGAATGGACACGGCGGATGAGTCGAAAACGCTTGATATACGCAAAAAAGTCGGCATGGTTTTTCAAAATCCCGATAATCAGATTGTGACGACAGTGGTTGAGGAGGATGTCGGATTCGGTCCGGAAAATCTTGGCGTACCCACGGAAGAAATCCTCCGCCGCGTTCACGATGCACTTGAGGCTGTGGACATGCTTGATTACGCAAAATCCGCGCCGCATATGCTTTCGGGCGGGCAGAAACAGCGCATTGCAATTGCGGGAATGCTTGCAATTGAGCCGCAGGTACTCGTTCTTGATGAAGCAACGGCGATGCTTGACCCGCTCGGACGGAAGGATATCCTTCGAATTGTTAAAGACTTAAACCGCAAAAAGGGTATTACGGTGATTATGATAACACAATACATGGAGGAGGCAGTGATTGCGGACCGCGTGATTGTGATGAATGAAGGCCTTGTTGCGTTTGAGGGCACACCGGCGGAGGTGTTCAGGCGCGGTACGGAATTGCGAAAAATAAATCTGGACGTTCCGCCGATGGTTGAGCTGCGCGATGACCTTGCGGCACGCGGCATCATTAAGCCCTGCAATGCAATGACCGTTGAGGAGATGGCAAACGAATTATGCCCATTATTATTGAAAATCTGACCCATACATATATGCCCGGCAGCGTAACTCAGTTCACCGCGCTGTACGATATTAACCTTACCGTTGAAGACGGCGAGTTTTTCGGCATCATCGGGCACACCGGCAGCGGCAAATCAACGCTTATTCAGCAGCTGAACGGTCTGATTCAGCCCACAAGCGGAAGAGTTATTGTTGACGGCTTTGACATGAACGAAAAAAAACAGCGAGCCGCAGGAAGAAAACTTGTCGGCATGGTTTTTCAGTATCCGGACTATCAGCTTTTTGACAGCACGGTTTATGATGATATTTGCTTCGGCTTAAAAAACTTAAAACTTCCGGAAGAGGAAATACGCACTCGTGCATATGAGGCAATGGAGCTTGTGGGGCTTGATACAAAGCAGGATGCGGAAAAATCGCCCTTTGAGCTTTCGGGCGGGAAAAAACGCCGTGCCGCACTGGCGGGCATTATTGCGATGCGCCCAAAATACTTGGTTATGGATGAACCTATGGCGGGGCTTGATCCCAGCGGCCGCAGGGAAGTTATGAAAACTATCGAGGGTTTGCGCGCAGAATTGGGCTGCTCCGTGATAATGGTCAGTCACTCAATGGAGGATGTTGCCCGCTCCGCTGAGCGCATTGCGGTGTTGAATAACGGCAAAGTATACGCAGTCGGCACGCCGACGGAGATTTTCTCCCGCACGGCGGAGCTTGCTTCAATCGGCCTTGACACGCCGGCAACCGCGCAGCTTGTTGAAAAACTCCGCGGTATGGGCTGTAAAATTCCGGATGGACTGTACACAAACGAAAAGTTCGAAAAGTGGCTGAAAGAGGTATTGCATAATGCTTAAAGATATTACTTTGGGGCAATACATTCCCGGCAATTCCGTCGTTCACAGGCTTGATCCGCGAACAAAGATTTTGCTGATGATTGCATATATCGTTGCGGTGTTTATCGTTAAACGAATTGAAATGTTTATACCTGTGATCCTGTTCACGGTGCTTATAACGGTGCTTGCAAAAGTTCCTGCGAACTATATGCTGAAAGCTCTTAAGCCCATGCGGCTGCTGCTGCCGCTGATGTTTGTTATGAACCTGTTTCTTATCAAAACAGGGAAGACGATTGTTGATTGGTGGATCATTCATATATATGCGGACGGTCTGACAAATGCTGTTTTTGTCGTTCTGCGCCTTGCAACGCTTGTTTGCGGCACGAGCCTTCTGACGCTTACAACAACGCCGATTGCACTTACGGACGGGCTTGAAAAACTGCTTTCACCGCTCAAAATTATCAAGTTTCCCGCACATGAACTTGCAATGATGATGACGGTTGCGCTGCGCTTTATTCCGACGCTTATTGAGGAGGCGGATAAAATCACAAAGGCGCAGCTTGCACGCGGCGCGGATTTTGAAAGCGGCAATGTTTTTAAACGTGCAAAGTCAATGCTGCCGATTTTGATACCGCTGTTTGTCAACTCATTTCGCCGTGCCGATGAACTTGCAATGGCAATGGAAAGCCGTTGTTATCACGGCGGCGAAGGGCGGACGCGGATGCGCGTGCTCAAATTTCATATGGGAGATCTTGCTGCGGTCATTATCTTTGCGGCATTTATCGCAGCCGTTGCGCTTGCACAAAGATTTTTGCCTGCTGTAAAACTCTTCTGATTTAACTTAACTGATTGGAGATATTTGCGGGGATGAAGAACCATTTAAGAAAAAGTCCCGGAAATGTACCGGACGGTCACCAAAAAATCGATCCGAAAACGGCGCGGACGCTGCTTGTTATTGCTGCCGCACTGCTTATCATTGCACTTGCCTGGCGGTTTTTTCTCGAAAAAAACAGTTTTTCGGGCGGCATTGTGCGCAGCCTCGCCCAACACGGCTGCAATATCGAGGCGGATGAGCTTTATAAACACAATTTCGCCAAAAACACCTCAATTCGCGCACTTGTCGGTGACACGGATATGACACGCGCTGCGGATGTTTCCCGCGAATGCGGATTTGATGCCGACATTGACAAAACAGGGGATGTCTACGTTCTGCTTGCCAATCTTGGTGATGAACAGGTGCTGACGGTTTATGTTGTTGATGAAACGATTCAGCTTGCCTTCATTCAAATTCCGAATTCGGACTCCGTGCTCCCGATTTCGGCTTGCGGCGATGCAGAGCCGACATCGACCGCTGCTTGAACCGTGTGAAATATATTGAACCGAAATCGAAAAAAAGTGTTGACATCGGCTGAAAATTGCGTATAATATTAATGTTCAAGCAGAAGCCGCCCGCTTCTCACTTGCCGCAGGTATTTATGCAGGCAGAGTAACGGCAACAAATACATTTTATTTGTGCGTGCGCGGTGCTTAGGCAGCGCGTTTTTTGTTTGAATAATTCTTTCAAGGTGGTGAAACCCATAGCAACTCAGGAATTGTTGATCAATGAGGAGATCCGTGACAAAGAGGTTCGACTCATCGACGAAAAAGGCGAACAGCTTGGTATTGTCAAGATTGAACATGCGTTGAGAATCGCAGACGAAAAGGAACTCGATCTTGTTAAGATAGTTCCCAACGCAAACCCGCCCGTCTGCAAAATCATGGATTACGGCAAGGCTCGTTTTGAGCAGATCAAGCGCGAAAAGGAACAGCGCAGAAATCAAACCGTTGTCGAAACAAAGGAGATCCGTCTCTCTTCAACTATCGATACGCACGACATGGAGGTCAAGGCCAAGGCGTGTGTCAAGTTCCTGAAGAGCGGAAATAAGGTCAAGGCTTCCATCCGCTTCCGCGGCAGACAGATAAGCCACGGCAGCGTCGGTCTCGATGTTATGAACGCATTCTATGAGATGGTTCGGGATTATGCCGTGATAGAACGCCCGGCAAAGCAGGAAGGGCGCAACATGGCAATGATTTTGGCTCCCAAACCCGCAGCAAAGAACTGATTATTTTTTAGGAGGAATTCCCATGCCGAAAATTAAGACCCATAGGGGCGCCGCAAAGCGTTTCAGCTTCACCAAGAGCGGCAAAATCAAAAGGGGCAAGGCTTATAAGAGCCATATCCTTACCAAGAAAACTACGAAGCGCACCCGCAACCTTCGCAAGATCGGCTACATCGCTGAGGAAGAAGTTTCCAAGATTAGCAAGCTGATCCCCTACAAGAGATAAGGAGGATTATTCACAATGGCAAGGATTAAAAGAGCAGTAAACGCAGTTAAAAAGCGTCGTAAAGTTTTTAAACTCTCCAAGGGCTACTACGGAGCAAAGAGCAAACTCTATCGTGCGGCAAGCCAGCAGGTCATGAAGTCCATGGCTTATGCCTATGTCGGCCGTAAGCTCAAAAAGAGGGAGTACCGCAAGCTTTGGATCGCTCGTATCAATGCGGGCGCAAGGATCTGCGGAACCAACTATTCCAACCTCATCCATGGCCTCAAGGTTGCCGGTGTTGATGTGAACCGCAAGGTTCTCGCCGACCTCGCAATCAGCGACATGAACGCATTCAACCAGCTCGTTCAGGTTGCAAACAAGGCTCTGAATGCATAAGTTTATCCGTTTGGCGGAATAAACATTATTCATGAAACGAATATCGTGCGCGGCTCGCAAGGGCCGCGCATTTTCGTTTTGACCTTAGAATACGAAGATTCAGCTCCGATTTGCTGTCTTGCCGCAGAAAGCAGCATCAGCTCAGACAGCTCTTGACGGAAATCAGGGAGTTCCCGAAAGAGGGAAGCGGCTGACACGTTAATGCCGCATAGTGAGAAGTGTACCGGAGCTGTTTTATATAAAACGAACCCGGGCAGCATTTATTCGAAGCTGCCCGGGTTATTTTTGTGCATTAAAACGCGGATTCGGGTTTGTTCGGTGCGCTTTTAATGCGGGTTAATGATCTCCATGTGCTCGACTCAAATTCCGAGAGCCGTCCGCAGAATGATCTGAGCGTCCACAACGTTAACGCACATATCCTCATTGATATCGGCCGCAGCAAGCTGCACTTCGCTCGGCGTGACAAGCTCCATTGCAATTCGGAGAGTCAGGAGAGCATCGGTGATTGTGACACTTCCGTCCGCATCAACGTCGCCCGCGGTGATTGCAATGCTGTACTGCGCAACAACGATGGTTTCTTCGGTAATGCAGGAGGTATCCGCACTCCAGCCGATAAAGTTGTAGTACTCACGCACGGGTTCTTCGGGAAGTTCCGCTGCCTGTCCGTAGGCAACGAGCTGACGTGAAATCGTGCTTCCGTCCCAATCAACAAATACGACAAGGTAACGGTTGATTTCATACTGAGCGGTTGTCGTAACATCGGATGTGATGTTGGTAAGACTTGCATCCCAACCGATGAAAGTGCAGCCCGTTCTCTCGGGAGAGGGTATCTGCGCTGCGCTTTCGCCGTGAAGAACGGTTTCACTGCCGAGTTCTGTTCCGTCCCAATCAAGGAAAGTGACGGTGTAGGAATTGCGGGCATATTGCGCCGCAACGGTCATGCTGCAGGATACGCTTTCGAAATCATTATCCCAACCCGTGAAAGTATAGCCTTCGTGCGCGGGGGCTTCGGGAGCAGCGGCGGCGTTTCCGTATTCAACAACCTGCTCGGAGAGCGTGCTGCCGGTAAGCCCGTCAATGAATGTTACGAGATAACTGTTGACGGAATATTCGGCGGTAACGGTGATATCGTCGGTGATGAATTCGCCGTTGTCATCATATCGAACGAAGGTGTAGCCGTCGTGAATCGGTGCTTCGGGAAGAACGGCGTTCTCGCATTCGTTTACGCTTGTGGTGCTTATGATGTCTCCGGTGAGTCCGTCAACAAATGTGACGGTGTAGGTGTTGACATCCTCATTAACAGTGTGTTTGAAGAGCCTTACGGGGGTGTAGGCACTGTCCGTACGTTCGAAAATATCGAAACCTGCACTGAAGCCGGAAGCCGATACGCCGAACGAGAGGTAATTGTAGCCGTTGGCACCTGCATCGTTATGGCTGAGTCCGCCGTTGTTGTCCCAATTCCAAACCACATCGGTTTCGGTGCGAAGGCCGAGCCATGCATAACCCTGTGAGTAAATTGTGGACAGCAGCCTGCCGCTTGCAATATGGGTGACTGTCTGCGCATCTTCTGCGGAGAAGCTCCATTCGAAATTCGCAAGTCCGTCGTTCACGATAACAGCATTGCCGTTAACGGAGCTGACTTGCACCTGCTGACCATTCAGACCGACTTCGCCGCCGATATGCGCCTGACTGCTCATTATATAGGTGCTGCCGTTGTAATCTGCGGCAATGAGGCAGGCCTCGCCGGGAACAATGGTATCCGTTTCGACATATGTCTTGCCGACAGGGATATTCCTGCGGTATTTTGCGGTGAATGTGATATCTTCTGAAACTTTATGGCCGCTCACAACCTTGTCAAAGCCCCAGAACAGGTGATCGCTGTCGGGTGTGATTTCGGGAATGTCGGCATCGGTAAGCACGGTTCCCTTTTCAAGCACAAGCCTTGCGGGACCGTTTACCGTGCCGTATTCACCTGCATCGAACATTACGATTGCATAATTTTCATCATCCGATTCAACAACGGTGATTTGAACGGAATCGGAGATGTTGAAGCTGTTCGTTGCCGTAACGGTTGCGGTGCCGGGGGCATTTGCGGTGATAACGGCATGATTGTCATCGCTTTCAACGATGCTGACAATATCGGAATCGGAGCTTGTCCATGTAAGCGGGCAAATAATCTCAGTGTCCGTATAGGAAGTATCGAATGCATAGAGCTGATTGATTGTCAGTCTGTCGCCGACAACAAGGGTTGAATCTTCCCTGTCCAGCTCAACCATATCCTCTTTGTTGTCCATGCTGACGTAAACATAGTTATAGTTGCCTGCATAGTCCATTGTTCTTGAAACGAAATCGGTTGCCGCATTGGAGAACCCGAGAGTCACGTTAGCTGTGCGTCCCGCGGGTTCATATCCGCCGTAGGTCACCTTATACTTGGCATATGCGCCGGTGTTAAGGTTGGCAAAGATTTCGGTGTAGTCAACGAAACGATTTTCGTTTATCTGATTCTGAACATAGTACTTTGCGCCGGAAACATAGAGCTTGACGGCGGTGACGGGGGCTTCCGTGTCGCATGTTACGGGGAATTCCCAACTGTCAATGCGCGTGTTGTCCTCAATGTCCGCAACAGCCTCAATGCGTACGATAACGGTTTGATTGTTTGCAAGCGTTGACCAGTCAAAATCAAGTTCATGACCGGAATACATACCCGCACTTATGATATCGTCATAAATTGAATTGTAGTAGGTTTTGGGAACATAGCCCATATCCTTGCGATAGAGTTCCTCACCGGTTTCGCGGTCGGTGATGATATAGCGATATTCCTTAACATTTCTGTAAAGGCCGGTGACAACTTCAAGAAAATCGCGAATGCCGTCGCCGTTGGGAGAGATTGCATTGCGCTCATCCCAATACATCATTTGTGAACCTATCTGAATGCCGTAAGGCGTTTGACCGTTGCCCGAACGGGTATCGCCGAGGAACCATGTCTCGTTGTTGAGCTCGTCATATGTATAGACGGTGTTGGCAATAAGCGTGGTGTTTGCGGGATAATCCTCACTGGGCCAATCATAGAAGAAATTCTCTTCAATCGCAGGTGCATCGCGCCAGTCGCCGTAGAATGCAAGGTAAGGAGCCGAAATGCTTTCCCCGCCGACTTCGTCAAGAGTGATGAAGCCTTCAACGTATATGCCGTTCTCAAAGTATTTTTCAATATACTTGATGTCCCTCGCGGAAAGGGTCACGGTAACGGTGACGGAGACGGAAGAACCGGCGGCAACAGTCACGGTTTCTGGAGCATCGATGTTTGATTCAAGTTCGTACTCAAACTGTTCCATGAGGTACTCATAGGTGTGGTCGGGGTTTACCCTGCCGCAAACGGCGCTTTCGGTCAATGCGCTGACGCTGAGATTATAGACCTTTGTTTCGTTGGTGATGTTGACAACATCGAAAGTCATTGTGTAGCATCCCGTGCGCGCCCTGTCATCACCGAGTTCAAACTTGGACTTATCAGTGCCTGCAACATTGATATATGCACCGACGGAGACCGCTTTTCCTGCATCAACAAGGCCGGCGCCCTGCACACGGGGCGAGAAAGGAAGGCCGCTGTCGGCATCGGTGACGGGCGATGCGCTGCTCATCATAAGTTTGTCAACCGCTGCCGCAAGTTCCCTGCCGCTGAGGTTGGTTGTTGATTTGAGATACTGACGAACAAGAACGCTGATGCCCGCAATTGCGGGGGAAGCCATGCTTGTGCCGCTGGAAATTGCGATTGAGCCGCTTTTGTATGCGGAAACAACACTGCCTCCGATCGCCGTAATGTCGGGCTTGAGGGTAAGTTCATTGGTTACACCCCAGCTGGAGAAGGGGGAAATCTGATTTCCGTCGGGACGGGTCACCCAATAGGACTGTACATGAATGGTATCGGGTATGATACTGTTGGCAAGGTTATTGCCGTAGAAATATGCCATGCCCACGGTCGGGATGGTGTATTCATCATGGGTCGTGTCGGGAATCTTGAAATTGCCCGCAGCATTGGTTGCGGGATAGAGAATCAGGCCGACTGCCCCGTGGGACTGTGCGATCCTTCCCTGTTCGTTAATGGAAAGTTCCGTGCTGAGCTTTGCGAGAACAAGCTTGCCCGAAACATCAACGCCTTCGTAATCCGCTTCCGCACCGGTATCAAGACTTACATATTCCCAGTCTCCGCCGAGCTTTGCGCCGAATCTGTATGCATAGGGGGATTTATCGGAGAACTGGTAGTTATATCTGTTTGCGCCGACGCTGAAGGTGAAGTAATCGAGTTTGCTTGCAAAGCCTGCCAAATAGGTGCTGTTATCGGCACTTGCAACGCTTATCGGGGCGTCGAAAGTTGCAGGCATGCTGAGAACGCCGATATCGGGGTTGCCGGCAAGGCCGAGGTCGTTGTTCCAAAGGCTCTTGTTGGTGCTGTTTGCATCGTTTCCTGCTGCAACCGCAACGTTTATGCCGGCGTCAAGGGCGGCATTGAACACGGCGGTTATTTCGGGATAACCTGTAACGGAGCCGCAGCTTGTGCCGAGGCTGAGGTTTGCAGCGTCAACGCCCAAAAGTATTGCGTCTTCAAGCGCGGCGGTAACATCCGTCATGCTTGCTCCGCCGTTTGTGTCGAAAACTTTCATAACAACAAGCTGCGCATCGGGAGCAACGCCGACGCTCTTGATGTTATAGGTGTTTATCAGGTTGGCGGTCGTTGCGCCTGCAATAATGCCCGCAACGTGAGAACCGTGTCCCATTGTGTCGGTTGAATCCGCATCGCCGTCGGCGTAGTCGAACTGGAACGGAATCTTTGCGGCGGAATAAAGCTGCTCCGCAGTGACTCCGGGAACGATTTGAGAAACATGAAGGTTCGATTCCGCCAAAATTTCCGCAACCTTCTCGGACGTCATAGACGGGTTTTCGGGTTGAACGGAGAACATTGCATGAGTGAGGTCAATGCCGGTATCGATTACGGCAACGGTCATGCCTTCGCCCGTATAACCTGCAAGCCATGCGGCTTCGGTATTCATATCGCTGTTGGCATTCTGCATCTTGGGATTGCAGCCGCCTTCGGCAAGAATGCCGATCGTTCCGTAATCATCGGAGGAGAGAACTTCGATGTCATCGCTGCTGATGTTGAATGAAGGAGCAACAAAGGCATATTTAACGCCGGGCAGCTTGTTGACAGCCTTGAGCTCGCCGTATTTCATCTGTGCGCCGAATCCGTTGAGAATGAGTGTGAAGTCATATTTCACCTTAAAGGATTTGCTGACACTGCCGATTTCGGATTCAAGCTTTGAATGCTGCAAATGAAGCTTTTCGGAAGCGTTCAGTGCGGCCTTTGTCAGCCCGCCGAGTTCCAGTCCGTAAAGCTCGTAAACGCTTTTTCCGTCAAGCACGACCATAACATCAACAAGTTCGTCATCGTCATACATTGCGGAGGGGCGTTTTACCTGCGCAGCTTCGGCAACATCTTCGTTGAATTCGGCAAATGCCGCCGTGATGCTGTTGACCGTATTCTGTGACGAATATGTGCGGACAGTATAGGAATTGCCGCTTTCATCGTAAATGGTTTCAACCTTATCCGGTTCAAAATTCATCAGATCGGCAAAATTTACCTGTTCGCTTTGAGCACCGGTTTCTGCATTGATCCAAACGTCGGAATCTGCGGTAAAGGTAAACCCGTCGTCAAAGCTTGACTCGAAGGTTTCGCCCTTTTTAAGGTAGATCCATTGTTCATCATCAGAACTGTTTACAACAGTTCCGCCGGATTGTTCAGCAGCAAATGGTTTGCCGTTGGTTCGTGACGTTCCGGCAAGCGAAATCGCCGTCGGCACGATCAGCGTGAAAAGCATCATCGCGGCAATAAAGGCCGAGAGGAGCTTCTTCCGAGAGTTCAAAAGCATGTTCAATATGCCTCCTTAAAATGATGGTGACTATATTATACCAAGCATACACATGACTGTCAATACATCCATAAAAAGAAGAATCAATACAAGTGTATGGCAAAAATCGGGATAAATGGCTTCGGCGATATTGACAAAGGTCGGGAAAGGGTGGTAAACTAACTTGAACGGTGCTGCAAAAACAGGCAGCATTACTGTAGAAAAGGATAATAATATGCTCATTAACAGAAAAATCAATCCCCTGCTGGAAGCCTTGCAGTATTACAATCGAAGAGTGAACGGAACCTCGGTATCAGACACAATGATTAGGTTGGAAAATGCATATCCGGAGCGTGTTCATGAAATTCATTCAACCGTTGCACCGATTCTTGAGCTTGACAATCTGCTGTCCGCCGAGCTTGTTCCGGATATGGACAGGCTGAACTTCTTTTTTAAGCAGTTCGAAGGGGTGAACGGCGCGGACAGCATAGGAACGTCTGCCGCATCCATAATCTTTTTTGAAGAAGCTTATAAGAATTTTGATGCTGCCGATGAGCTGTTTGAACATATGAGCAAATTTTCCCGTGCGGAGATACGCTCAAAACTCCGCACTGCATTCGGCAACTACACAACCATACAGCCCAAAGCGGAGCTTTCGTTGGAGGAATTTTGGGATTTTACCGAGTCCTGCCCTTTCCCCGATGAAACGAAGTGGAGAATACTTGACACATACCGGCATTATTATGAATATGTGTCGGAACTTTCGCATATCCTCGGTCCCGCAATGGACATTATAATCAGCCATTCGGAAAGGTTCGGCGATGCGCTTGAAAACTTTGCGGAACCGAATGACGAAGGACTTGACATTTATGACTATGTGCGTTCAATAATCAGCGTTGATATAACAGCATATCAAAATGTGCTTGTGTATCCGACCGTGATGGGGTTCAATTCCATGCTGCTGCTGTTCCCCGATTATGATGACGGCTCGGAGCCGCTTATAATTTACCTTGGAATACTGATGAAGAACCTGCGGCAGGAGAGCGTATCGATAGATATGGGCAGCCTCATTCGTCAGATAAAGTCCCTCGGGGATCAATCACGGCTTGAGATGCTTTGCAGCATAAAGGATAAACCTACATACGGGCAGGAACTTTCAAACAAATTTTCCGTATCGTCGACGACTGTGTATCATCATATGAATAAGCTCATTGTTGCGGGCCTTGTGGACAGCACCCTTGACGGCAACAAGGTCTATTTCACAATGAACAGAGCCAATGTGATTACATTCATAAGCCGACTGTGTACCCTGCTTCTCGATTGCGATATAAAAGATGTTTCGATGAATCTTTGACGGGTATAGTTTGCGATGCCGCCGAAAATGACGAATCGCGTCACCGAACACCGACTGAAGCGGCAAGCGAAATTACAAGTGAACAGTGACTGAATCAAAACAAAAGAACTCCGAACGCGCAAGACCGAAAACATGCATCGGCAAACGCATTCGGAGTTTTTGAATATTACGTTTAAATATTCTTTAGCCGGAGTTTGTTCAATCAAAACTGCCCGAAAACATTTTTTTCGCTGCGCCCGGTGTATTTCCGCCGCAGCCTGCCGAATCCCGCAGCAAGCGGGGGGCGTTGCTCAATCGGGAATCAGCAGTGCCGTTCAATCCTGCATTTTGGGAACAACTATCGTGCCGTCGGCAAGCATGTATATAACCTTCGCAAGGTCGCCGCTGCCCTGAAGAGTGACTTTATAGGCCTGCCTGTCGGACAGCAGTGCATGGGTCACGGACTGAATCGTATAACCGGGATATTCTTTTTCGACTGCGGAACGAATTTCCGGAACGTCCTCGGGTTTGACAACTTTGCCTTCCCGAAAATCGGCAATCTGCCCGCTGCCGTCCTCGGTGGGCTTTTCACTGTCGGGTGCATCGGTTCCTGCGGGTGAATCAGTGCCGGGTTCGGCCGTGTTCATGCCGTCGGTCGTGCGGGCATCCGTTGCGGCGGGAGTTGTGTTCAGCTCCGTCGTGCCGGGCGCGGTTGCGGTGTTCTGCGGACGCGGCGTGGGCTTATTGCTGTTGCCGCCGCATGCGGTGCAGCAGAGAACTATGCAAAGCACTGAAAGGACTGCTGCAATAAGCTTTCGAAATTTTCGTGAATGATTCATTCTTTCCTCCGAAAATGCCGTTTTACGGCAAGATGAGCGGGCAGCAATTCGCTGCCTGCCGAATCATATTCTTGCCGAAAATGCGGAGCATTATTCCAAGCGGAAAGAAAATGCGAAAACGCATTGCGAAATATCCGATTCCGAATTTTAAAATACAAATTCAATTTTTGAATCGGAACGGCGAACAATTTGCTTTTGCGGTCAAAAGTCCGTGCAGGTTCCTGCCCTTTCGCAAAAACAAACGGAGCTGTCCGACGCTGCCCGTCAGTTTTTGCCGCCGGAAGGAATATACGGCGCAATGGAGCCCGCAACGGCATTAATGGGCATGGTTTGAAGCAGAACCTTGCCCGGTCCCGTCACAACGGTGTTGAAAAAGCCTTCTCCGCCGAAGAGCATATTTTTGACTCCGCGGACGGATTGAATATCCATTGTGCAGGTCGCACTCATTGCGGCAAGATAGCCGGTGTCTACAACGATGGACTGCCCGGGTCGGAGGTCATATTCAACCGCATGGCCGTCAATTTCTATGAAAGCTTTGCCGAAACCGCTGAGTTTCTGCATTATGAAGCCCTCACCGCCGAACAGCCCTGCGCCGAAACGCTTTTGAAAATGGACGGAGAGCTCAACCGTGCTTTCGCTTGCAAGGAAGCCGCTCTTTTGAACGATGAGCGGGTTGTTGGGCGTGATGTCAAAGCAGCGCACCGAGCCGGGGAAGCTTGACGCGAATGCGATGGTGCCCGTGCCGCCGACGGCCGTGTAGCGATTTTGGAACATAGACTCGCCGGAAAACATCCTGCCGAAAACTTTGCCGATGCCCCCGTTGGAAGTGGTTTCCATTTTCATATTCGGGCTCATCCAGCACATGCTGCCGCGTTCGGTTATCATGCTTTCATCTGCGTTGAGCGTGCAGACAACTGCAGGGAAGGGTTCGCCGATAATGTTATAATTCATGGTAAAAGACCTTTCTGTTTAATTTATTAATTTAACGCTTTTATTTCCGGTGCTTCCGGCAGCGTACCGCAAAAAGCTGAATCTGCTGTGATAAAAGCATAACATATATTCGAAAAGCTTGCAAGTATCTTTTCGGGGATGTATAATATTATTTGAGAAAATAAGGAAGAATCACCCGTGCGGCTCTGCTTTTCGGAATCTGCAACCCTTGCGGGAAATGAAACACGGTACCCGGTGCGGCGGCACGGCCGAAAACGACGGTGAGCTTCCTGCTGAAAAGGAGAAAATAAATGAGCAATACAAAGGTTCGTTACCCCGCGGTGGAGCAGTTTATCGATAACAATAAGGATGCGCTTGTTCGTTCCGTTCAGGAAATCGTCCGTTTTCCGAGTGTTGAAGCCCCTGCGGCAGGTCCCGGAGCACCCTTCGGAGAGGCGGTTCGCGGCGCGCTTGAAAATGCATTGAATCTCGGCAAATCATTCGGCTTTGAAACCACGAATCTTGACGGTTACGCGGGCTGCATAGACTACGGCTGCGGAGAAGAGATGCTCGGCGTTGTTGCGCATGTTGACGTTGTTCCCGAGGGCGAAGGCTGGATTCATCCGCCTTATGCTGCGGAAATTGCGGACGGCAGGATTTACGGCCGAGGCACAATGGACGACAAAGGTCCCGCCGTGTGTGCGATTTATGCACTTGCCGCAATCAAGGCAGCCGGCATTCCCATGCGCCGCCGTGTCCGAATCATTCTCGGCACGAATGAAGAAACGGGCTGGGGCTGCATGGATCACTATCGCAAGGTTGCGGAGATTCCGACGCTGACTTTCTCACCCGATGCGGATTATCCCGTTGTTAATTCCGAAAAAGGCATTTATCATGCCACGATGCGCTGCAATGCAAAAACAAATATCCGCATTAACGGCGGCACGCGCGCAAACGTTGTCTGCGGCAAGGTGAAGGCGTTTGTTCCGGTTGAAATTACGGAGGTTGAAAAGCACGTCAGCGGCATTCTTGCAAAGGGCTTCGGCGTTGAGCTTGAAGCACTTGCAAACGGCACGGAAATCACCGTTATCGGCCTTGATGCACACGGTTCAATGCCCGAACTCGGCAAAAATGCAATGCAGGCAGCTTTTGCAATGCTTGCGGAACTCCCGCTCACGGGCGAGGACAAACGCGTTATCGACATTCTTCACAACAGGTTCGGATTTGACATGCACGGCGAAAGCATCGGTCTGGATGTTTCCGACGCAAGCGGCAGGCTGAGCATGAATCCGGGCGTTATCGCTTGGGACGATGACGGATTCGAAATTTCAATCGATTTCCGCTACCCCATCTCCCTTGACGTGAACGAAGTCCGTTCAAAACTCAAAGCGGCACTTGCGGAGTTCAACCCCGTCTGCACGCATGAAAAGCAGCAGGACGGCCATTATATCCCTGCCGACAGCGAGCTTGTGAGCAAACTTTTGAAGGTTTATGCCGACAGGACGGGCGAATATAAGGAACCCCTTGCAATCGGCGGCGGAACTTATGCGCGCGCATTCCCCAATGCGGTTGCGTTCGGCAGCGAACAGCCCGGAATTTCGGGCCCCGTGCATATGCCCAATGAGTTCATCGGCATTGACGAGCTGATGTTCAACGCTCATATGATAGCGGATGCAATAATCGCGCTTGCCTGCGAGGAATAAAACAGTCGGTGCTTTCGGCGTTGGCGGAATAAATCGTAAACAAACCCGCAAATTCAAACAGCACACGCGGTGTTCGATATAAATGCGGACACCGCGCCCCATTAAAAAAACAGAAGAAAACAAGGAGAAAAAAATGAATTCAGAATGGTCATTGGATGAACTCTATAAAGGCTTTGACGACCCGAAGTTCGCTGCGGATCTTGCAAAATACGACGAAATGATTGCAAAAATAAACGAGTTTGCAGCCAAAATTTCCGACATGCAGCCGCTCGACGCTCTGAAAACCTATATTGCCGGCAGCGAAAGCTCAATGCAGCTTTTAACGGACATGTATTCATATGCCATGCTGCGTTCCTCCGTGAACACAAAGGACACCGAGGCGGCAAGCATCAGCGGCAGACTCATGGCAAAGATGAGTGCAACAACAAAGGCGGAAACGATAATCAAAAAGTTCATTTCCGAAATTCCGAACCTTGATGAGCTTATCGAGTCCGATCCCGTGCTGAAGGAATACGAATTCCTGCTTAAAAACATCCGTGCGGATCAAAAACATACCATGAGCGATGAATGCGAAGAAGTCGCCGCACTTTACAACATCAGCGGGGCAAGCGCATGGAGCGATCTGCACAGCTATCTGACGTCCTCCGTGACTGCGGATTTCCGCGGCGAAAAACTGACCCTTTCTTCCGTGCGCAACCTTGCGTATTCAGCTGACCCGGCGGTTCGAAAGGAAGCATACGAGGCAGAACTTGCCTGCTATGAAAAAATTCGGGATTCTGTTGCATTTTCGCTCAACAGCATCAAACTTGAAGTTATCAACAACGCACGTCTGCGCGGGTTTGAGTCGCCTTTGGCACAAACTCTGTATAATTCCCGCATGACGCGCAAAACCCTTGATGCGCTCATGGCGGCAATGGACGAACATTTGGATATTTTCCGCCGCTACCTGAGGCTCAAGGGCGAAGTCCTGGGCCATAAAAACGGGATTCCGTGGTACGATATGTTTGCGCCCATGGGCACAAACACCAAAAAATATACCGTTGAGGAGGCAAAGGCATATCTGCTGAAAATCTTCCGCGGCTTTGATAATGACCTTGCAAATATGGTTGAGCGTGCGTTTGATGAGGCATGGATCGATTTCTATCCCCGCGAGGGAAAGGTCGGCGGTGCATTCTGCGCAAATCTGGACGGACACAACCAGAGCCGCGTGCTGACGAATTTTGACGGCTCGTTCTCCGACATCGTAACGCTGGCACATGAACTCGGTCATGCGTTCCATAATCTCAACATCGCCGGGCACCGTCCGCTGAACAACGATTATTCAATGCCCGTTGCGGAAACTGCATCCACGTTCAACGAGAACGTTATCATGAACGCCGCCATTGAAGCAGCGGAAACCGATGAGGAGAAACTCTTCCTTATCGAAAGCCAGCTTCAGGACGCCGCTCAGATAATGTGCGATATTTACTCACGCTATCTGTTCGAAACTTCCGTTTTCGAAAACCGTGAAAATGATTTCATGCCCGCGGACAGGCTTTGCGAACTGATGCTTGATGCCCAGCGCAGGGCATACGGCAACGGACTTGACCCCGAAACGCTGCATCCGTACATGTGGCTCTGCAAAGGGCATTATTACAGTACCCTCTCGTTCTATAATTTCCCGTATGCTTTCGGCGGACTGTTTGCAAGGGGACTTTATGAAAAGTACATGCAGGAGGGCGCGGCATTTGTTCCCGTTTATCGCAAGCTGCTCTATGCAACCCCGGTATGCACCGTTGAGGATACCGCAAAAGTTGCCGGAATTGACCTTACGGATAAGAAATTCTGGGAAAACAGCATGCTTTCCTACAGGCACAATGTTGACGAATTCGAACGGCTTTCCAAAAAACTGAATAAATAAGCACGGATCATCTATCGGCTTACAGGCTTATTGACGAACGGCAGGATGAATCGCATGATTGCGGAACGTCCTGCCGTTTTTTTGTTTTCTGCACGGACAGAATGAATATATTGTGTTGTCGGGACCGCTTCTAAACGAACAGAAGCAGCTTGTCGCCGTCCTTAAAAGGTTCTGCGGAGTCCGGGTTCAGTTCGCGTACACGCTGCGACGGAACACCGAAACGTTTTCCGATGTCAAAAGCATCCTCACCCGCACATGCATTGCAAAGAATAATGCCCGTGCTTTTTCCGCCGGCGTCGTTGGAATTATCGGTTTCCGCAACGCCTGCAACGGCTGAAACGGCGGATTCGCTGAAATATTCTGCCGAAACATCGAGATTGTAGGAAACCTGTGCCGTGCGCCCGCTGCCGCCGGATATGCTTGCCGAGGCGTTCAGTCGAAGCTGAGCAAAGTTTGCTTCCAAAGGTGCGGCCATGCGAAGCACGAAGGGAACATCATCGCTGAAACTGTAGATCCTGTTGCTGCTGCTGCGATATATGATACGCGTGAACAGCAGTCCCTCAACGGTCATGGTTGAATCTTCAATTGAAACATTTGTTGCGATCGGGCGCGCCGCCGCGTTCAATGCGGCAAAAATATCGGCCATTCCGTCCGGAACGGACAGATTTTCGCGCAGCGAATGCTGTGCAAACGAGCCGCCGCAGGCGTTTGCAACGGTCATTTTTTCGTACATGCAGCTGAAATTCAGTGACGGCGAATAAGCGTCCGTCGGAATGTCAATAACGGAGCGGCGAATGCCGAAAATGCGGAAGTCAATATCCGCATCGAATGCCAAAAGGGAAAACTCCGTGCCGAGTGCGCGCAGGCTGACGTTTTTAAGCTCCGCAACGGTATAAATCTCATCCGCGCCGACTACGGCCGAAAGGCTTTCGCGGAACGGAACGCCGCGAGTCAGCTGCATCAATTCGCCGTCGGAAGTTTTCAGCAGCGCATTCAGTGTTATTATGCCGCTGACGGATGTGCCGCCGTTTTCAATGGCCGTGTCGCGCACGGAGATTTGCGCCGAGAAGGAAAGCACGCTGTCCGCACCTTCGCTGCTCAACTCTTCCGAAAAACGTATTGTTTCGCTTCCGATTTCAACACGACGCGCTGTTCTGCACTGCATTGATTTGATTTCCATATCGGCCACTCCCGAAACTCCGGATAAAACGCGAACGGGTGCCGCCGATGTAACTATGAAGTCAATATTCACATTTGCGCTGAAAGCTGCCGCACCGTCCGCTGCAAGCCGCATATCCAGCACAGCCACGGCGGGGAGTGCATTTGAAAGCATTCCGGCGGCAAAATCCGCATTCTCTGTGCAGTGGGAAAACGGTATTTCGCCGACAAAGGCAAATGTGTCGCCTGTTTCGTCCGCTGCGGCAATTGTAATGCAGAGTCGGCCTTCAAAATTCAGCTTCCCGGTTTCCGTTTTGCAGTTTGAAATTTCAACTTCGGCGGAACAGTCAAGCAATTCCGCTGCGCGGCATCCGCCGGGCGGCGGGATGCTGCCGGCAACTTCAACCTGTTCCGTGCTCCTGTGAATCAGTCGGAGCACGCTGAGATCATTCCATAACAATTCCATGTCGTTCACCTTTCATGTGTTTTTTGCTGCTTTTATAAAAGAATACTCGCTGTTTTACGCAGATATGCCGTGCTTGGGAAAGAAAGTCGAAACGAGAGTGCGGCTTGCTTTGCAAACGGGCGGTGGAAACACTCGTTCGACATAATGCGTACTTTTTATGGATTGGATGCGGTCGAGGCAGACGCGGAAAGAATTTACACATGCCTATATGAAATACTTGTAGGTTATCCATGCAAAAAAACGGGAAGTTATCCACATTATCCACAAGGTTATCCACTTTTGGGGCTGAACAGGCAGTTTTTTATGTTAATAACAGGTGTGACTCAATTTGAAATATGAACAAATTATATTGTGAAACGCACTTGACATTTGTCAAGAGGCGCATATGCTGTAAATTAATTTCAACATATATAAACACGAATAGAACATATATCAAACGGCAGGCAAACCGGAGCAGCAAAAATGCGGCGAACCGCGGTCGGAGGTTAACGCGGTCGCCGCAAGGAGTGGGGGAACAGGTTAATAAACATCGGAAAAGTCTGTCCTGTCGGGTGCGATTCCCTGCGCCGCTGCTTCAGCGGACTTTGGTTATTTTTGCAGCGGGAGTCATTCGGCGGCAGCGTGGGCAAGCACCGTGTCGCGTCCGTCCTCAATTATCAGCTTGTCCGCAACAAGTGCAACAAATTCTCCGTTGGTGGGCTTATCGTTTTTGCCGTATACGTTAAATCCGAAGAGTTTGTTGATGTTTTCGATCTTGCCGCGTGTCCAGCTTACCTCAATTGCGTGACGAATTGCGCGTTCGACTTTGCTCGGGGTCGTATTGAACCGCTTTGCAATGCCGGGGTAAAGCTCCTTGGTGATTTTGCTGATAAGCTCGGGTTTATAATAGACCATGCGAATAGCTTCGCGGAGAAAATGGTATCCCTTAATATGAGCGGGAATGCCGACGGAGAGGAAAACGGAGGTGATTTTTTCATCAAGGCTTTTGACTGCGGAAGGCGGTGCAAAACCGATGTCGCGCTCATTGACACAGGTTTCAAGCAAATCGCGCATCCTGCGATACAGAAATTCGGGTTCCACCGGCTTAAGCATGACATAGCCGGCACCTTTGGCGAATGAACGCTGAAGCAGGTTGTCATTCCGCATGTACGAAACAACGATGATTACCGATGGTCGGTGCGCCGACTCAATACGAAGCTGATCCAAAAGATCCAGCCCGTCCAGTTTCGGCATTACCAATTCCGTGATAAGAACGTCAAAATGTTCTTCACGCATCTTTTCAAGAGCGGCCTGCCCGTCCGTCGCTTCTTCAACGCGGATAATTTCTTTGTCCGTTCGGAAGAATTCTGCGGTTGTGTGACGGAACTGAGCGTTCCCGTCCGCGATGATAACCCTGTATTCTGACATTGTCATGTCCTCCTCGGTGTTTTTTTGTTATGGTTGAATTATACCGCAGAAAAACGCACATTTCCACCAAAAAGTTTGTATTCTTTTGCGTTAAAAAAGAATATGACTTGTGCAATTTTGTATCCGTTCTGCAAAAGAAATTGCAATTGCGCACTTTTTTTAATTGTTTCAACCGTTTTGAAATCCAAAATGTATAAAAAAACGACCCTGCGCTGCAAAAAAAGCCGAGTATATATGGGGTTTTTGTGTCGATTCAATAAAAAGCAATGCGAAAACCAAAAAGGAAGAACGAAGCGGGAAGGTCGGGACAGTCGAAAAAGCGGATTTGAAATTAATATAAAAATCGCTCGCATTGTTACAAACGGTGCGGTAAATGAGTTGTGTCGAATTTGGTCAAACAAAAAAATTCACAGACTTGGCAATGCTTATGCCTGAATTGCAGCAAAAATAAACATTCAAACAGCAAAAATATTAAACAATATCAAAATAATTTTACAAATTCTTTACATTTACCCCGTTGACTCGGCGCAAATGCGGTTGTAACATGTTATTTGTCCCATTTTGCGCAAAAGCGCGGGGCAGGATATAACGACGCAAATATTGCCGCCGATGCCGCGGGGAAACGGCACGGCGTGCTGATTCGGAGGAATGTATGACATTTTTTGACGTGCTGTCTTTGGTTGGCGGCATTGCTCTGTTCCTTTACGGAATGGATGTTTTGGGCAAATCCCTTGAAAAAGCAGCGGGAAGCCAGCTCAAAAGCATACTGTCGAAGCTTACCAACAGCACAATAAAGGGACTGCTGCTCGGCGTTGCCGTCACGGCAGTCATCCAATCATCTGCGGCAACAACGGTAATGGTTGTCGGCTTTGTAAACTCGGGACTTATGCAGCTGAGGCAGGCTGTCGGCGTTATTATGGGTGCAAACATCGGAACGACCGTCACGGCATGGATTCTCAGCCTTAACGGCATAAGCGGCAGCAGCTTTTTTGTTCAGCTTCTGAATCCGATGAGCTTCACACCGATTCTTGCCATCATAGGCGTTGCACTTCAAATGTTTTCAAAGCGCGAACGCAGACGCAACATCGGTTCGGTCATGATCGGCTTTGCCGTGCTGATGTTCGGCATGAATATAATGAGCGAAAGCGTTGAACCGCTCAAAAATGTGCCCGAATTCACAAACCTATTCGTAATTTTCGGAAAAAATCCGATTCTTTCGATAATTGTCGGCTGCATTTTGACGGCAATAATTCAAAGCTCTTCCGCCTCGGTAGGCATTTTGCAGGCTCTTTCCGCAACCGGTGCGGTCACATTCGGCAGTGCGATACCGATAATCATGGGTCAGCATATCGGCACATGCATAACCGCAATGATTGCCGCGATCGGAACAACCAAAAACGCAAGAAGAGCATCGTTTATTCATCTGTACTTTAATGTAATCGGAACAATTATCTGCACGATTGTTTTCTACACGCTGAACGCATTCATGAAGTTCGATTTTATGGATAAAACAATCGACACGTTTCAGATTGCGATTGTGCACACGCTGTTCAGCGTGATTTACACGCTGATGCTGCTGCCGTTCGGAAAACAGCTTGAAAGGCTTGCGGTGCTGTCCATTCCCGATTCAAAGGATGATCCGCAGCCGGTCATGCTTGACGAAAGGCTGCTTGCAACACCCGCAATTGCGGTTGAACAAACGCGTGTACTTGCGGCGGATATGGCGAAGCTTGTGCGGAAAAGCGTTCAGGCTGCAATTGCGCTGCTCGGGAACTACAGCGAAAAGGGCTATAATGAGGTTGCAAAGCTTGAAAAAGAGGCCGATAATTACGAAGATGAAATCGGCACATACCTTGTAAAAGTTTCTATGCAGGAGCTTTCGGATGCGGACAGCCGCGATGTTACAAAAATTCTGCATTCAATAACGGATTTTGAACGCATAAGCGACCATGCGCTGAACATTGCTCAGAGTGCACGCGAAATGGCGGAAAAGAAATTGAATTTTTCGCCCGCAGCGCAGGCGGAGCTTAAGGTTATGACGGGCGCGATCGATGAGATCGTCGGCATAGCAATCGGGGGGTTTGTTTCCGATTCCGCGGATGCCGCAAGGCGTGTTGAGCCGCTTGAAGAGGTTGTTGACGAGCTTAACACAAACATTCGCGCCGCGCATATCAAACGGCTTAAGGACGGCGAATGCACCATTGAGTTGGGATTTGTTTTGAATGATATTCTTGCAAATTTCGAGCGAATAAGCGATCACTGTTCGAATATTGCTGTTTGCAAACTGGAGCTTGTTGAGGGCATGATGGATGCACATGCGTATCTGCATAATCTCAAAAACACAAACAATGAAGAGTTTGTGAAAAGCTATAACGAATACAGAGAAAAGTATGCTTTGAAAAATACGCCTTGAAGGAAACGGGAAACGGATTTCAAGGGTTAGCATTTGACAACACCGCCCGCAGCGAAAACTCTGCGGGCGTGTTTGCGTTTAAGGGGAATCTTGCTTCGGACGCCTTGCAAAAATGTTGGTAAAAGGCTATAATTTAACGTGAAACAGTGTTTCCGCAAAGTCGGACGGAAAGAGGAACGGATGATATATATCGTTGAAGATGATGAGAATATAGGGCAAATGGAATGCTATGCCTTGAAAAACAGCGGTTTCGGTACGGAGCTTTTTGAAGATTCCGAAAGCTTTTTTTCGGCTGTTGCAAGGCGTCTTCCCACGCTTGTGATATTGGATCTCATGCTGCCGGGCGAGGACGGATTGACAATTTTGCGCCGACTGAGGGATTCCGCCGAAACAAGAAAGATTCCGATAATAATTGTGAGTGCAAAGTCAGGCGAAGCAGATGCGGTACGCGGGCTGGACAGCGGAGCCGATGATTACATAACAAAACCTTTCGGGGTTTCGGAATTGATTTCAAGGGTCAAAGCCGTTTTACGCAGAACAGACGGAGCGGCTCCGAATAATTACAGTGTCGGCGGAATTTCGTTGGATGACGGGCGAAGGCTTGTGTGCGCTGAAGGACGGCAATGCGCATTGACCTATACCGAATATGAGCTGCTTAAAGCTCTGGTTTCCAACTGCGGAATGGTACTGAGCCGCGAAAAGCTGATGGTTCTTGTTTGGGGAACCGATTTTGCGGGTGAAAGCCGAACAGTGGACGTTCACGTCAAAACGCTTCGGCAAAAACTCGGTTCATGCGGAGATCTGATAAAAACGGTTCGAAATGTCGGATACAAAATAGAAATGCAATGACAAAGAAAATCTACAATCAATGTATACCGTTTATTCTTATTGTGCTTTTGTCGGCGTTTGCGGCCGGAAGCATTTTCGGTGCTGCATCCGCATTATCGGAGCGGGAATCGGGCGCGGAAACGCTTGCATGTTCCGCAAAGGAAATCTATGATTCAACCGGAGAAATTCATCGGTTAAGGGCATTTGCTCAAAAGGGCTGCATTGCGCTTGTTTCGGAAGATATGCAGCAGGTTGAAGCGGTGAATGCGGCGGGAAATGCGGAGAGCGTTTCGATTGACGATTTAAAAAGCGGCAGCAATTCTGCGCTTTGCTGTTTCACAGGCAAAACCATCGAACGTTTGAGGATGAAGCTTGATGAGAAAAAGGGTCAGACAGCAGCCCTGCTTTGCAAACGGAACGGCTCTTTTTTAAATTTGAATTTCTGCACGATAACAAGGCTTAACAACGGTGACTATTTGCTTTTGTCCGTACACGGCGGCGATTCCGCAGCAAAACACTTCCTTTGCGCGGGTGCTTCGCTGCTTGCGCTCGCCGTTGGTGCAGCGTTGTTTGCAATAAATCTTTCAAAACGCATTACAAAAACGCTTATCACTCCGCTTCAGGGCATTGCGGAACATGCGGAAGGCAGCGAGTTTGCGGTTCCGTTTGACGAGCTGAAGCCCTTTGTTGAAACTCTGAAGCAGCGTCAGGCAGCAAAAAACAATATGGAACAGATGCGGCAGGAATTCACGGCAAATGTTTCGCATGAGCTGAAAACCCCGCTCACAAGCATTTCCGGCTATGCCGAAATGATTGCCACCGGCATTGCAAAGGAAGAGGATGTTCAGAATTTTGCGCGGCGCATACATTCGGAATCCTCCCGTCTGCTGTCGTTGATTGCGGACATAATTCAGCTCAGCGAACTGGATTACATTGAGGGACGTGATGATTTTGAAAACGTTGATTTGCTTGACTTGGCACATGCGACCGAAAACAGCCTTGCTCCCGGAGCGGAAAAATACGGAATTGTGATTTCCGTTGAGGGTGAGCATTTTCAAACGTTCGGATGCCGCAGCCAGCTTGAGGAATTAATTTATAACTTGTGCGATAATGCAATTCGGTACAATAAACGGAACGGAAAGGTTTCGGTAACTGTTTTCGGCAGCGAGGGACGGCCCGCAATTTCCGTTGAGGACACGGGCATAGGCATACCGGAGGATAAGCTTGACCGCGTTTTTGAACGCTTTTTCCGCGTTGATAAGGGGCGCAGCAAGCGCACGGGCGGAACGGGACTCGGTCTTGCGATCGTCAAACATATTGCCCTGCGTCACGGAGCTCAAATCTCAATTTCGAGTGAATTGGGAAAGGGAACAAAGATTACCGTTGTTTTTGAAGAGAACAAGGGCGAAAATTCCGATTAAGACATAAATAATTTCAACAAAAAACAGGGCTTTGCCGTTTCATTCGCAGCTAAGCCCTGTTTTTGTTCGCTATAAAGATTTGTTCTTTCAGAAAAAATCCGTTTTATGGATTCAGCATAAAACTTTATTCTTTCAGAAAAATCCGTTTTATGCTTTCAGCATAAAACTTTATGCCTTCAGCATAAAGATTTATCTCTTCGTGATAAATCCACTTTAAGCCTTCAGCATAAAACTTTATTCTTTCAGAAAAAATCCGTTTTAAGCCTTCAGCATAAAGATTTATCTCTTCGTGATAAATCCACTTTATGCCTTCAGCATAAAGGCATGGTAAGCCTTAACTGCTTCGTACAGGTCGGCCTTGGAGATGATTTCCCACGGAGCATGCATGGACAGCACTGCAACGCCGCTGTCGATGACTTCCATGCCGTAATTGGCGCAGATGTAAGCGATGGTGCCGCCGCCGCCCTGATCGACTTTGCCGAGTTCGGCAGTCTGGAAGTTGACGTTTGCGTCATCCATCAGCCTGCGGAGCTTGCCCATGTATTCGGCGTTGGCGTCGTTGGAACCGCCCTTGCCGCCGGAACCGGTGTACTTATTGAAGCAAACGCCCCTGCCGAGGTATGCCGAATTCTTGCGTTCAAATACGCCTGCAAAATTGGGGTCATAGCCCGCGCTGACATCGCAGCTGAGCATACGGCAGGCGGTGAGTGCGCGGCGAACGAGCAGGTCGGAATATTCGCCTGTTGCGTTTACAAGCTCTGCAACAGCGTTTTCGAAATACTTGCCGTACATACCGGTTGCGCCGACGGAGCCGATTTCTTCCTTGTCGGCAAGCAGGCAGCAGCAGGTGTATTCGGGCGTTTCGTCAATGCTGAGGATCGCATTGACGGAAGCATATGCGCAAACGCGGTCATCGTGGCCGTAACCGATGATCATGCTGCGGTCAAGACCGAAATCGCGTGCTGCACCGGCGGGAACAACTTCCAGTTCGGCGGAGAGGAAGTCCTCTTCTTCGATATCGTATTTTTCTTTGAGCAGAGCAAGAACAGCAGCTTTGACGGGCTCTTTTTCTTCATCGTTGAGGGGTTTGCTGCCGATGATGATGTTCAGCTCTTCACCTTCGATAACAACGGAACCCTTTTTGCTCATCTGATCGCGGCCGAGGTGAGGAAGCAGGTCGGAAATGCCGATGACGGGATCGGAGGGATCTTCACCGATAACGATGTTAACAAGCGTGCCGTCCTTCTTTGCAACAACGCCGTGCATTGCAAGGGGCATTGCAACCCACTGATACTTTTTGATGCCGCCGTAGTAATGCGTGTCGAGATATGCAAAATCGGTGTCCTCATAGAGGGGATTCTGCTTAAGGTCAATGCGGGGGGAGTCAATATGAGCACCGACGATGTTCAGACCCTTGAAAATGGGCTGTTTGCCGATTTTGAAAAGCATGAGCGCTTTGCCCATGAAGTCGGAATAGACGCAGTCGCCGGGGTTGAGCTTTTCGCCGTTTGCAATGACGGTGTTAAGGTTGCGATAACCCTTTGCTTTTGCCATTTCAACAGTCTGTGCAACGCATTCGCGCTCGGTTTTGCCGTTGTCAAGGAACTTGACGTATTCGGCGGAGATTGCGTTGAGCTTTGAAATATCTTCTTCGGAATAGGTTTTCCAAGCATTCTTTCTTTCCATAGAAACAATTTATCCTCCGTTTTTTGATTGGGTAAACGCCGGTTTAAGGGCTTTGCGCAAAACATTCGGAACATTTTGCACAAAGCGCGGTTTAATCACCGTTCACCCGAGAGCAACTTTGCGCCGCCCGTTCCCGTCAACGGGCAAAGGCGGCGGGGATGCCTCTGTTTTCAAGCAATATGGTAACATTTTTGAAGAAAATATTCAATACCCGAACAAGAAAAATTTGCATCATACCGATAAATTCGGGCAAAACATCCGAATGCACGGCCGAACAGCGGATTAAACCGATAAAAAACATTTAAAGAAAACTTGAAAATCCTTCATGATATATGTATAATATCACTTGCGGAATACATCAAAACACGATGTGATTCCGCAAAGACTTTCCTCGGCACGAAAGGAGAACCATATGAAAAGATTTATTGCGGCAATGACGGCGGTTATCATGCTGCTGGCACTTACCTGCACACCTGCGCTTGCACTGAGCGTTTGCGACGCAGCATTGGACGCAGCACTGAACGTTCCCGACGGAAACATTCAGTTCGTTACGGAGGGCGAGTATCCTTGGACTGTTGACGGTGCGAACGGTTGGGCAAAAAGCACCAACTTCCAAGTCAGCAGTTCCGAATCCACCGTCACGGCAACAGTCACGGCGGAAGAGGGCGATATCGTTTCCTTTGACTACAAAGTCAGCAGCGAAGCACGCTATGACAAACTCGTTTTCGCTGTCGACGGCAACCCTGTTGCTTCAAGCCCCTGGACTTTCTTCTCCGGCGAAATTGACTGGACGAATGTAAGCTATGCACTCACCGCCGGCGAGCATGTTCTCAGCTGGAGTTATCAGAAGGACAGCAGCTCAAACAACCATGACGACACCGCCTACCTTGACAATGTTTATGTCGGTGCTCCCGCTGCGCCCGAAAGCCTTGAACTGACTCCGAGTCTGACGGTGCAGACTCAGCGCCGCGCGCAGCTCAACTGGACGGTTCTTCCCGAGAATGCATACAACAAGGAAGTTACCTTTGCTTCCGCGGATGAAAGCATTGCGGTCGTTGATGCAAACGGACTCGTGACCGGCGTTTCCGTCGGACAGACCGTTATAACCGCAACCACCGTTGACGGCGGAATCACCGCCGAGTGTGCAGTCACCGTTGAACAGGGGCCTGCGGCTGTAACGCTGAACGGCTTCTTCTCCTCAAAATGGTACAGCTTCATCGATGCGGATCCCGCTGCCGCTTCCGAGCTGCCCTATACAATGACTGCAAATGTCACCGCTGCCGAGTTTGCGGGCGGCTATGTTTACGGCTATATGACAAAGGATTATTTCATCCTTAACACCGAAACGGGTGAAGTTACCTACCCTGCGATGAACACGGGTGACGTTACGATCCGTGATATGGCATATGACCACAGCGCACAGAAAATGTACGCAATCGGCACGGGTGCCGCTTCCGGCAAATTCCTTTACACCGTTGATATTTCAACCGGTGCGGTCACGGAAATTGCACAGATTGTATGCGGCAGCGAAACACCCATGACGCTTGCGATTTCAACCGACGGCACGGCATATGTTCTTACCGAAAGCTACTCAAATGCAAGCAAACTGTACAGCATCGACCTGCAAACAGGTGTCGGCACGCTTATCGGCAGCACGGGTTTCGGTCACAAACGCTTCCAGTCCATGGCATATGATCACAACACGAACCAGCTCTTCTGGGCAAGGTTCTCCGATTACGATAACGGCGGCCTTGCCGTTATTGACACGGCAACCGGCGCGGCAACGGACCTCGGCATGATAAACGGTTCGGCGGTGCTCGTTTGCGGTCTTTATATTGCAAATAACCTTCCCGTCGGTTCCGTTATCGGCGATGAATGCACCGTAACTTTTGTTGACGGATTGTCAGATGAAACGATTTCGACGGCAACCGTTGACAAGGGAAGCGTACTCACTGCGGCTGACTTCCCCACCGTTCCCGCACACGAGGGCTATGCCTTCACGGGTTGGGATTACAACGGTGCGGCAGTCAACGCAAACATCATTGTGACTGCAAATTATTTCGATATCACCAAAGCTTCCGTAACGCTCCGCGTTATTGACGAAGTGTATCTTGACGGTTCCGGCTTCCAGATGCTGCTTGATGCCGATGCTGTTGAATACGGCGTCGGCATTCCCGAAACGGGTGATGTCCTGGCTTACGGCGCAGAAGGCGCGGAAGAGCTTTATTCACGCTTTGAGTATAAGCTCCCCGAGAATGCGGACGGCAACTTCATGACCGAAACGGATATCGTTTTCAACGGCGAAAGCGTCACCGTAAGCATTCCCGCAGGCACATACGACTGGTGCATTGCAAACCCGCGTTATTGGCATGATGACGGCCCTCAGATCGGCCTTGTCAGCGATATAGGCACGGCGCACGGCAGAAATGACGACTATGTTTTTGAAGCAGGCAAGAGCTATGTGTTCACGGTTTATCGTTACGGCGAACTCGGTGCAGTCGATGTTGAGATCACCGATTACAACACCCAGCCGGGTACGGCAGGCGATGTTGACGGCAACGGTGTTGTCGAAACTGCGGATGCACTGCTTGCACTGCGCGGGGCAATGGGTCTTGACGCACTCACGCCCGAACAGGCAGAGCGTGCGGATATGGACGGCAGCGGTGTTGTTGACACGGTTGACGCGCTTGCAATTCTCCGCCGCGCAATACTTAACGGCTGAGTTCGGCAGCTGAATTAATCGGCAGCCGAGCTGCACGGCTTTGAAACTGTGTTCGGCGCACTCGGTTCGGGTGCGTCGAATTCTTTTAAACAAAAAATATTGATGAAAACATAGATATTGGTATAAAATTGATGAAATAATAAATAACAAAGGAGCCTGAAATGTCCGTTGAAGTTGAAAAAGAAATGCTGAACGCGATATTTGCCGCGCGCGATGAAGAATATGCGGATTTTACGGCAAAGCTGATTCCGAACGTTCCGCGGGAAAGCATTATCGGCGTGCGCACGCCGCAGCTCCGCCGCATTGCAAAACGGTTCGGGAAAAATGCGGGAATTGACGAATTTCTTTCCGCACTGCCGCATGAATATCACGAACAGAACCTTGTTCATGCATACGTTGCGGAGAGCATAGGTGATTTCGATTCCGCCGTAAAAAAGATTGAAGCGTTCCTTCCGTATGTAACAAACTGGGCTGTTTGCGACAGCATGACTCCGCGCGTTTTTGCAAAGCATACCGGGGAGCTTTTGCCGATAATCAAAAAATGGCTGCAATCGGCACATCCTTACACGGTGCGTTTCGGGCTGCGGATGCTGATGTGTTTTTACCTTGAAAAAGAGTTTGCTTCCGAAATCAATGCCCTTGCCGCCTCCGTATGTTCGGAAGAATACTATGTGAATATGATGCAGGCATGGTATTTTGCAACTGCGCTTGCAAAGCAATATGATTCGACCGTTCCCTTTGTTGAAGAACACAGGCTTTCCCCGTGGGTGCATAACAAAACGATTCAGAAGGCGGTTGAGAGTTTTCGCATAACGGCGGAACAGAAGGCGCATCTTAAAACGCTGCGGCTGAATTTGCGCCGCAGGGGTGCGAAGAATGAACCCGTTTCAACTTCAAAAAGCGACAGCAACGAATCAAAACGGATTGAAGTTGTTGCTGCAATCATTGAAAAGGATGGTAAAATTCTCATCTGTCGGCGTGCGGAAAACAAAACCCGTGCGCTGAAATGGGAATTTCCGGGCGGAAAAATCGAACCCGGGGAAACTCCGGAACAAGCCGTGCTGCGTGAATGCCGCGAAGAATTGGACGTCGATCTTTGCGTAAAGGGCGAATTTATGCGCGTTTTGCATTCATATCCGGATATTGAAATTCAGCTCACAGTGTTCCGAACAGCGATCATCGGCAGCGACCCGCGCTGCATTGAACATAAAGAAATTCGTTTTGTTTACCCGTCGGAACTTGCAGACTTCGAACTTTGTCCCGCCGATATCACGGTTGCGGAAAAAATTATTTCGGAAGCGCATCTTTTTTGAACGAAAGCATGTATGCGGGGGAAAAAAACAGAAACGATGTTTAAAACCAACCGATAATAAACTGACGGAAATTGACCGTGAGCAGAAGTTGAAACAAGCAAACATGCCCCCGAAAGAATCGATCTTTCAGGGGCATGTTTGCGGATTACACTGCGATAAACAGCAGAAAACATTTTGATTACGGACTGTTATCGAAATGTTTTATATTTTATCAAGCATCAGCAAACGGTAGTGCCTGCCTTGCCCTCAAGAGCTTCAACCGCCTTGTCGAGGGAAGTGATGATGGCCTTCCTGCCGGGCTTGCTTTCAACGAACTTGACGGCAGCTTCAACCTTGGGCAGCATGGAGCCGGGTGCGAAATGCCCTTCAGCCATATAGCGGCGAGCCTCTTCAACGGTCATGGTTGCGAGGGATTTTTGTTCGGGTTTGCCGAAATTGATGCAAACCTGTTCAACAGCGGTCAGGATGACGAGTGCATCGGCATCGATGTCCTCAGCGAGGCGTTCGGATGCAAGATCCTTGTCGATAACGGCTGCCGTGCCGATATAGTTGCCGTTTTCATCCTTAATTACGGGGATTCCGCCGCCGCCGACGGTGATGGCGATGAAGCCGCCGTTCATAAGGCATTTAACGGCGTCAAGCTCAACGATTTCAACGGGCATGGGGGAAGCAACAACCCTGCGCCAACCCCTGCCGGCATCTTCCTTCATGGTGTAGCCTTTTTCGGCTTCAAGCTTGCGGGCTTCGGCTTCGGTATAGAAGGGGCCGATGGGCTTTGAGGGTGCTTTGAACTTCGGGTCATCCTTATCAACAACAACCTGCGTAACAACAGTCACAACGCGCTTTCCGTTTTTACGGGCGCGGAGGACTTTCTCAAGCCCTTGCTGCATGTGGTAGCCGATGTAGCCCTGGCTCATTGCACCGCAAACGTCAAAGGGCATTGCGGGGGTGACGGCGGAAGCATATTCGTTCTGAAGCACGATCCTGCCGACCTGCGGGCCGTTGCCGTGCGCAAGAACGACATCATAGCCGCTTTCGATGATGTCTGCGATGTATTCGGAAGTTTTTTCAACAACTTCAAGCTGGGACTCTGCGGTTGCGGGCTTGCCTGCTTCCTGCAATGCATTGCCGCCCAGTGCAATAACGATTCGTTTCATTTTTTGTTTCTCCAAAGAAAAATAATGCGGCGAACATTGCGCCAAAGCCAATTATGCCAAATATCTCGCAGAATGTCAACAACTTTTTGAATTTTCCTGCTGAAAAATCAAAAACTTATACAAACAGGTATTCATTCGACTGCATTTTCGCCGAAAAGAGCCTTAACGGCGCCGCACATTCTTCCGATGTTTCTGCTGCCCACGGAATAATAAACCCTTCCGTTTTCCTGTCGGAGTTCAATTGCAACTGCGCAGTACAGGGAAAATCATCGCATGGGACTCCGGGCTGATTGCGGCTTTTTGATTTTCGACAGCAAAAAAGTCCGGGCGAAATCGCTCGGACTTTTCTTTGGCAGGGGTACTAAGGCTCGAACTCAGAAGAACGGTTTTGGAGACCGCTATGTTACCATTACATCATACCCCTAAGGCTTGATAAGTTTATCACACTTCGAGGCATTTGTCAACAGTTTTTTTAAAAACTCTTAATGATTAAGAAACATCATTGCTGACTTGGTTCGGATCGTCAACGGCGGCGGATTCAACGGGCTTTTCCTTTGCGGATTGTTTATACTTCTCGTTAATGTTTTTAATATGCTGTTGTTTTACGGATTCATCAACAGAAGCTAACGGGGAAAGCTTTTCGAAAATTGCATCGATCTGTTCAACGGAAAGCTGATTTCCCTTTTCTGCATAGTTTTTCTGAATTCGTGAAAGCACATCGGCGCGGTGGATGACGATAGTGTGCGTTTTTTCAAGCTTGACATTCTTCAATTCACAACGATCACTGAATAAAACGTATGAGTATATAGGAAGGTTGTCAGAAGCAAGAAAAGCTTTCAACTGCTTGATATGCCCCGCGTTTTGCATTATCGGGTTAAAAAAACGCGACTTTTGAGATTTACCCTTCCCCGAGGGCAGAGTTTGGGTCCAAAAGGTCTGCGACTCGTTCCCGAATATCCAACCGCTGTAATTTTTTGATTCAAAAACATAGATTCCGGATTCGTGAAGAAGAATGACATCAACTTCGGTCGTTTCTCCGTCGGCCTTGGGAAGATAACAATTAAAGATGAACTTTTTGTAGCCGTTGAGCGGAGCAAGGCATTGATACGTAAAGTACTCTCCGATAAGCCCGATATCTTGCATTACTTTGTTGAAAGGATTCCCTGTTTGAACAAAATATAAAGTTTTTTCGTATTTCTTTTTCTTATAAAGATTGATACAGCCTGCTGCGGCGAAAAGAACAACGATGACTGTAATAAAAATAATTGCTATTGCTTTCATGGTATACTCCTGACAGTGCTTTGAATCGTTAACGAATCAATGAGTGCGGACGGACTGCGCACATGCAGTGTACACAATCCGCCCAAGGGTTAAATGCTGTTTATTCCCCAAACTCCTCTGCGCATTTTTTAAGCATGCTTCTTATCGGCAGTCCGTAGGGACAGCGGGGTTCGCATTTGCCGCAGCCGATACATGCGCTTGCTTTTACGGGGAGGGTTTTATAGCGTCCTTTTGCCCAATCGGCAAGCCCGTAGCGTTCGAGATAGCCTGCAAAAAGGAACACATTCGGGATGCTGATGCCGACGGTGCAGGGGGCGCAATAGTTGCAGCGGCGGCAGAAATTGCCCGTCAGTTCGGAACGGATTTTTGCGATCTCGGCATTTTCATCATCGGTAAGGGGCGAAGTGTCGGAACCGGCGGCGGAATTTGTTTGAACTTCCTCTGCGCAGTACATGCCGGGGATGGCGACTGTTACAAGCTCGTTTGCGGCAAGGTAACGCATTGCAATGCGTCCGTCTTCAATTGCACCGCCCGCCATGGGTTTCATTGCGACAAACCCGATATTCCTGTCTCGGCATTTTTGCAGCAGGGGTTCGCACTGGCTTTCAACAATGTTATAAGGGAACATGATCGTTTCAACCCAGTCAAGCTCAAGCGCACGTTCGAAAACCGTCAGCGAGTGTGCGGTGATGCCGATATGCCCGATTTTGCCCGCATCGCGCGCCGCAAAAAGTGCCTCCAATGCGCCGCCCGCACCGATTACGGTGTCAAGCTGTTCCATGCTTGGGTTGTGTACCTGATACAGGTCGATATAGTCGGTGCGGAGGTTGCGGAGGCTTGTTTCAATGTCTGCCTCCATTGCTTCGCGTGTGCGTGCCATGCTCTTTGTTGCAAGAACGAACTTGTCCCGCCGTCCGTCGATTGCGCCGCCGATGTATTCTTCGCTGACGGTGTAGCCGCGTGCCGTGTCGATATAGTTTATTCCGCATTCAATAAGGGCGTCGATAAGCGGCTTTGCCTTTTCCGCATCGATGCGCTGAATGGGGATGCCGCCGAAACCGACGCGGGAAATCTTAAGCCCGGTTTTGCCGAGTGTTACATACTGCATGAGTGTACCCTCCGAATTTGTATTAATTATTGCTTTTTAAAGTTAAATTCACTCCGCCGCATACCGTGCGGATGCGGATTCCGTTTACGATATTATAAGCTTTTTTTCGCAAAAAAGCAAATTAATAAGAGCGTTTTAAAAAAGAGAACGGACGGGCCGCGCACTTTGATGCCGCAGTGTGTCAATTTCGCAACATTGCTCCGTATTCGCTTGACATTATGTTCGGCGGGGGTATAATATAGATTAAAGACAACGCTCGAAAGGAGACAGTGTTTTTAATATGCAAAAAGTTACACACAGCGAATACATTGCGCAAAAGAAGCCGCTTGCAAAGCAGCTTCTTGCAAAGCTGAACGAAAAATACCAATATGCATCCGTGCTCATCACCGATAATTATGAAAAAGGTTATCGTGCATCGCGAAGCGGCGTTGCAATTTCCGCAACAAACGCATTCGGCGGCAAGGGCATGATCGTGAAGGTCTATGACGGCAAAGGCTATGCCGAATACAGCACAAACGAAATCACGGCAGAAAACCTGCCCGAAATTGAAAGAGAAATCGAGCAGCAGCTCATGAATCCCGCAAACTTCATTCCCGAAGGAACCGAAGAAGCGGAGTACAAATGCATCAGCGATGAACCCTGCACGCTTTGCGAGGCAACGGATTACGAAATTCATCCCCGCGAGGTCGGCGACGAAAAGTTGATTGAAACCGTGACCGCGCTGCGCGAAAAGGCTGTTAAAGCCGATGAACGCATTCTTGACGCAATAACGGGCTTCAACTATCAGGAATATCACAAGCTCTTCCTTTCCGCAAACCGTGAGCTTGAACAGTCCGTGCTCTATTCAACGGGCATCATGGCTCTTGTTGCGGCAAAGGGTGAGGAAATCAAGCAGAGCTTCCGCGGATTCTCCAACCTCGGCGGTGCGGAGCTGCTTGATAAAATGGAGTCTGCAATTCCGCAGTGCGTAAAGACCGTTACGGATCTTTTGAACGCCGAACCCATGGAACCCGGCACTTATGAATGCATCTGCACACCCGAAGTCACGGGCATGATCGTTCATGAAGCGTTCGGTCACGGCGTTGAAATGGATATGTTTGTTAAGGACAGAGCTCTTGCACAGTCCTATATCGGCAAGCAGGTAGCATCCCCGCTCGTTACCATGCACGACGGCTGCGCTCAGCGCGAGGTTGCAACCTATTTCTTTGATGATGAAGGCACCCTGTCCCACGACACCGTTATCATTGACAAGGGCATTCTTAAAGCAGGCATCAGCGATGCACAGTCTGCAATGTTCCTTGGCACCGTACCCACCGGCAACGGCAGGCGCGAGAGCTATGAGCGCAAGGCGTATACGCGCATGACGAACACCTATTTCGAACCCGGCAGCGATAAAGTTGAAGACATGATCGCTTCCGTAAAATACGGAATTCTGCTTGAAGAACCCAGCTCCGGCATGGAAGACCCCAAAAACTGGGGCATTCAGTGCATGGTCAACTTTGCAAGAGAAATCAAGGACGGCAAGCTGACAGGCAGGATCTTTTCCCCTGTCGTGCTGACGGGCTATGTTCCCGACCTGCTCAAGTCCATCACGATGATGAGCGACAATATCGAACTCGGCGGCTGCGGAGCATGCGGCAAGGGCTACAAAGAATGGGTCAAAGTTTCGGACGGCGGTCCCTACATCAAGGCGACAATTCGTCTGGGCTGATGAAGTTCGGAAAGAATTTTGATTCGAAAGGATGCTTTTATTATGATAGATATTATTAAAAACGCATTAAAAGAAGCTGAAATCAAAACGTGGCGCATTAACGAAAAAAAAGAGCACACTGCGGAAGTTTTCTTTATTCGCCGCAGGCAGGATATGCGCCGCATCAGGGATACCCATAAATACAACGTTGAAGTGTTTTGCGATTACGAAAAGGACGGCAAGCCGATGCGCGGCAGGTCACAGGTCACCATTGTGCCGTCCCAGTCGGAGCAGGAAGTTCTGACCCTTCTTAAGGAAGCGAAACATGCGGCGTCTTTTGCGGGCAACCCGTATTATGAACTGCCTGAAAAACAGGCTTGTGAACCCATTGCGGCCGCAGGCAGCCTTGCGGAGGTTTCGGCTGAAGAGGCGGCAAAGCGTTTTGCGGCTGCATTGTTTGCGGCGGATAACGATCCGCGCGCATTCGTGAACTCGGCGGAGATTTTCTCAAAGCAGGTCAAAACCCGCATCCTCGGCGATAACGGAACGGACGTTTGCTATTATAAAAACGATGTTGACGGCGAATTCGTCGTTCAGTGCAAGGAACCCGAGGATGTTGAAGTTTATCATGCATTCGGCTACGACAATCTGAATTGCGATGCGCTGCGCGAAAAGGTCACAACCGCGCTCCGCGAGGTGGCGGACAGGGCAATTGCCCGTGCGGAACTGCCGAGCGGAACTTACAACCTGATTCTCTCGGGCGAAAATGCGGCGGAAGTGCTTTCCTATTACATTGCGCGCAGCAGTGCGGGAATGGTCTATCCCGGGTATTCAACATGGAAGGTCGGAACGGATGTCCAGCCCGAGATGAAAGACGGTGAAAGGCTCAACATGACCCTTCGCGCAAAGGTTCCCTTCAGCAGTGAAGCGATTCCCATGAAGGATCGTCCCGTGATTGCCGACGGCAAGGTTGAAACTTTGCACGGCGGCGCAAGAATGAGTTATTATCTCGGCATTGAGCCCACGGGCGATTATTCCGCATACAGCTGCGAAAACGGCAGTGTTTCGTTTGAAGAAATGAAAAAAGAACCTTATCTTTACGCCGTTACATTCTCGGATTTCCAGATGGACACAATGTCCGGACATTTCGGCGGAGAAATTCGTCTTGCGTACCTTTTCGACGGGGAACGCGTTCGCATCGTGACCGGCGGTTCGGTAAACGGCAGCATCAATGCCTGCAGCGGCGGGATGAAGTTCACAACCGAACGCTACGACAGCAAGAACTACAGCGGACCGTTTGCGGTTATGCTTCCCGGCGTCCGCGTTGCGGGTTCGCTTGCCGAGCAGGAATAAATAACTCGGCTGCGAAAGCACTTTATTAACTGAATAAAGCAGAAAAATGCGGCACTCGCTGTTGTTCGGCGGGTGCCGATATTTTAACGGGAGTACCAATTGTATGAGTATTAACATTGAAAAAAGCAGAAAGCTTGCTTTGGTGGTTGACATGTACGGATGTCCAAACCGATGCAGGCATTGCTGGCTCGGCCGATTGCCGAATATTCCGCCGGAAAACGGTGCAGACGAAATGCTTGTGAACAGCTTTCGCCCGCACTTTGAACAAATTGAATATTACAGCTGGCTTCGCGAACCGGATTTTTGCGGGGAATACAGAGCGCGCTGGGAACGCGACAAGGCGTTGAGCGTTAATTGCGAACCGCAAAGGTTTGAGCTTGCAAGTTTTTGGCGGCTCGTCAGAGATGGGGAGTATGCAAAGTTCCTCCGTGAAGTCGGCGTAAAAATCGTTCAGCTCACATTCTTCGGCGGAGAGGAAACGACGGATAGGTACATCGACCGAAAAGGTGCGTATTCGGAATTGCTGAAAGCGACGGAAATTCTGCTGCAAAACGGCATTGCACCGCGTTGGCAGGCGTTTATAAATGCAGAGAACAAGCATGAAGTTGCGGAACTCCCGAAACTTGCCGAAAAGCTGAAACTTGCCGAACGCTGCCGGCAGATCGGGCAGAATTTTAAATTCTTTGTTCATGCGGGAAGCTGCGACGGTGAAAATCGCAAGCTCTATCCGATTCGCATCATCAAGCGTGACATCCCGCAATGCCTTGTGCCGTACTATTGGCAGTATGAAGAATTGCGCACCGAAGCGGAATGCGTTGAAAGCCTGCTGAAGCGCAGCGAGAATCCGGATTATTCCAACGGAGATTTCATTGTTCTCAATATTACGAATAATTTTGACATTTGGTACAATTACACGCATATGTCTCCTGAATGGAGAATCGGAAACCTGAAAATTGACGGTATTGAGGAAATAATGCGCCGAATTAACGAAGAAGACACTTTTGCACAGCGCGAAGCAAGGAAAATCACGTTTGCGGAGCTTGCGGAACGGTACGGCGATGCAGCCTCGGAACGTGCATTTTCCATCGGTGACTATGAATCCTATCTGTTCAATAAACACCTCGAACAGAAATATTCGGATTAAGTCGAAATATTCAGCAAGGAACCGAAGAATTTTTGACTTTATTTCCCGGGAAATTGAGCCGATCGGGTCGGACGGAATAATTATTTCCCGGGAAATTGATTCCGTTTACGTCAGTTTATGAAATGATGAAGGGCATTTCCGACAGGTTTGGAGATGCCCTTTTGAAATAATTCAATATGAAGTTGAATAATAAATTTACAAATCCTCAAAAATAGCGGTTCCGCTGCGCATTAGCCACGAACGCAGTACCGCAGAAAGAATCATGTTCAGTGCAAAAAACAGCATGAGGTAAAGCTCCGCTCCGAGTGCATGTGCACCGAGAAACCAACCGGCCCCGAACAGCAATACGTACAGCCACCCGCCGAAAAGAGCGAACATCACGCTTGAACTCTGTTTTATGGGCGTGATTTCGGTCGTCCAATTCAAATTCGGCTTTTTGAGATCAAGGAACAATCCGAATTCGGCAAGAAGGACAACGAGGGAAAGACATGCAAGGCTTACCGCAATCGTTGATCCTATCGGCACGGCAAATGCGATGCATGTGCAGATCGCGGCGAAAAGCACCGAAATTCCGGACAGCAGGAGCTGCATTGCAAGCTTTGCACGGAGGATCTGCTGCGTGGTTACGGGCATTGAACGCAGAATCCAAAGCGTTTTTCCTTCCAAAGAGACGGACGGCGCAGTCATATCGTTCATTGTGGACACAAGACAGACGACGGCGGCAGCAAGTATCGCAATCGTTCCCGTGCTGCTGTCGAAAAGCTCAAACAGCATTGAACGAAGAGCTGCACCCCTGATGAGAAGCAGAATGCCTGCAATGGGCATGATTATAACGCCAAAACCGCAATTGAGCATATATGCAGGGCTTGCGGTGAATCGGCTAAACTCACGATTGAGCAAGGCGGAAAAAACGCCGCTTGCCTTTTGTCGTGCATTACGATTATACTTTGCGGTTACGGTATCGGAAGAAGCGGTTGCAAGCTTTAAAAAACTCTTCGACATAACATAAAATGTAAGCAATGCAAGCGCGGCTGTGCCGAATACGGGCAGCGGAGCGGAACCAAGGTTTCCCGCCGACATCCGCCCGAAAAGGTAAACAGGGTAAGCAAAGTTTTTGACGCCTGCCCCTATTGCGCCGGCATATTGCGTAAACTGCATTAAAAGGGTCGTGATATTGTTTACAACATAATAATACCCGCCGATAAACACAAGCGATATTATGACCGTGAGGAAGCTTTTCCGTTTCAGCTTGGAGGCGATTTTTGCAACCACCCAACCCAATGCGCAGGACAGAACAAAAACGAAGACGGAGATTGACAGCATTCCGAGAATGCAGCCCAAAAGCGTGCCGACGGAGAAATCAATGCAGAGGTAAACTATCGCTGCCGGAACGAACACAACCGCCGAGAACATCAGTCCCATAAGATAGACGCCCAGCAGCCGAGAAAGCAGAATGCTTCCGACGGGCACGGGAAGGGAGAGCAAAAGGTCGTTGTCGTTTGCTTTGTAGAGCGCGGCATAGGTGTTGAACACACTGCCGAAAACGCCGAACATCAGTCCGATTATGCCGAACAATGCAAAATAGAGCCAGTCGAGCCCGGCGGCACGGAGCGGATTTGCAAGCTGATAAGCGCAAAATGCGAACATTCCGCCCAGCACGCAGACCATAAGCAGGGCGTACAGCACGATGAGCGCGGCGGATGCGAACTTTGAACGGCTTTTGCCCTTTTTGGGGTCATAGAAAAAGCTTCGGTTCAGCTCATAGAGCTGCCGTTTAAGAAGAATTTTAAGCATAAGTGCGCCTCCGAAGTTTATTCGGCTTCAAGCTCGAGAAAAACGGATTCAAGACTTTCGTCGCCTTTGACCTCTTCCATGGTTCCGGAACGGATGAGCCTGCCGCCTTTGATGATCGCAACCTTGTCACAAAGCTTTTCCGCAACTTCAAGCACATGGGTCGAAAAGAAGATCGCGCCGCCGTCATTGCAGACTTCCCGCATCAGTCCTTTCAAAGTATGCGCTGCTTTGGGGTCGAGCCCGACAAAAGGCTCGTCCATAATGATAAGCTTCGGAGAGTGAATCCAAGCTGCGATAACGGCAAGTTTTTGTTTCATGCCGTGGGAATAGGATGAAACAGGCTGCGCAAGCGAGGCGGTGAGCTCAAACATATCCGCATATTTATTGATGCGCTGTACCCGCTCCTCCGCTCCGATGCCGAAAATATCCGCGATGAAGTTGAGATATTTGATGCCTGTCATAAACTCATACATGTCGGGATTGTCCGGAATATAGGCGATGAGTTTTTTGCAGGTCAGGGGGTCCTTCCGAACGGAAGTGCCGTTCACAAGTATTTCGCCTGCATCAAACTGAAGGATTCCGACGCAGCTTTTGAGTGTTGTTGTTTTGCCTGCGCCGTTATGGCCGATAAAGCCGTAAATCTCTCCAGGTGCAATGTGCAAAGAAAGGTCGTCAACCGCCTTTTTGCTGCCGTAAGTTTTTGTTAAGTGTTTGATATTAAGCATATTTTCCTTCCTTATAAAAACACATGAAATGACACATGAAATATTGTGTCGGTTTTTTAGGATAACACAGTTTAAAGATAACCGGTTCCGCAAAAGCTGTTCGGTCGGGGTGTTTCCGTTTGTTGCTCACCGTTCGCGATGACCGCCGCTGCATTATCCGTGCGCATCGCACCGGAGGTTGGATGAAAAATTCGAAAAAATCTGCTTTATAATTTCAGTGCAATAACCGGTGCTTGATCATTGCGAATATTTTTTTCGCCGGTTCACACCGTATAGTATATTCAGCAGAACAAACAGCGCGACGAGCAGAACCGTTCCCCCGCAAAGGACGGCGAACATTGCCGGAAGGCTTACATCCGTTCCGAAAAAGCTGAGCCTGCAATCGACGGATTTCTTAATTACGTCAATAACTTCGGGAGCAAGACCCGCATCCGCTGCCGCGGAGAACGCACCGCGGAGGGCATGATTGCGAATAAGGCTTGTTCCGTATGTTCCGGGCAGAAACATGAGGATGTGCTGCAAGCCGGTGCTGAATTGTGCGATCGGCATATATGCGCCGCAGATAAAACCGTAACCCGAGCTGACGATCGTGCCGACAGCGGAAACCTGCCCCTGAGTCGTCAGAAAACGGTTCACAATGCTTGAAAGTGCAGTGCCGAAAAGCACAAGCAGAACAATGTCCGCAAACAGCAGCATCACGTCGGCAAAGGAAAGATACCAGCCGACCTTTGCAAGATAGATAAATCCCGCACCTGCCGCAATAAGGCAGACAAGCAGCGTTGAAGCAAAAGTTGCAAGATAATAGCTCAGCGCAAGCGTGGACTTTTTGACGGGGGAAACGGTGAGATCCCGTCTTGCCCCCGTGACCTTGTCCAAAACCATGGTCATGTTGCAGCAAAATGATACCGTGATGCAGCTCACCGCAAGCAGGGATGAAACCAACTGCCCGCCGACAATGCCGCCGATGAGCTTTTCCGCAGCGGGGAAACCCTCCGGAAGAGCGGAAATAAAGCTGTCGCGATACACATTTGCAAGAAATGCGGCATAAAGCACCAAAAGGATAACAGGCGTTATCAGCGAGGCAAAGAACATGCCTTTATCCTTGAAAAAAAGTTTGCAATTGCGAATAAAAAGATTGTAGCAGCCTGTCATGATTCAACACCTCCGGAAAGCTTTTTGCCCGTTGCGGCAAGGAACACATCGTCCATTCCGCCTTTTTTGATTTCGTAATCGATGAACAGTTCGGGATGTTTCAAAATCAACTGCGTTGCTTCCGCCGTGTTTTTTACGGCAATGCGAATGCCGTCGCGTGTGGATTCAACTCTGTATTCGCCGAGAGCGGCGGCTTTTTCGGGCGTGACGCCGTAAAGCGTTATGAAATCACCTGTGAACCTGTTTTTCAGCTCCAGCGGTGTGCCTTCAGCAGCAATGCTGCCGGAATCCAATATTACAACATAGTCTGCATCGGCGGCTTCTTCCATATAGTGAGTGGTCAGAAACACCGTAAGTCCGTGTTCGGCACGAAGCTGCATAACAACGCTCCAAAGAAGGAGGCGCGTCTGCGGGTCCAGTCCGGTCGTGGGCTCGTCAAGAATAAGAATCTCGGGTTCGTGCAAAAGCGCACGCGCAATGTCAATTCGCCGCCGCTGCCCGCCGGAGAGCTTGCCGACGGTTCGGCTCAGAAGATCACCGAAATCGAGAAGTTCCGACAGCTCCGAAAGTCTTTTTTTGAACGCTTTTCCGTTGATGCCGTACAGTGCGGCTCGACTGCGGAGGTTTTCCCGAACGGTCAATGCCTGATCCAGCACGGAATTTTGAAAAACAACGCCGAGTTTTCGGGAAACGTGCTCAAAATCCCGCTCCGCATCCATGCCCAAAATCGTGACGCTGCCGCCGTCCCGTCGGAGCTGCCCCGAGATTATGGAGATGGTTGTGGATTTGCCCGCTCCGTTAACACCGAGAAAGGCAAAAAGTTCACCTCGGCATACACGGAACGAAAGGTCTCGAACGGCCTTTATCTCTCCGAAAGCTTTATTCAGTCCGTCAATGCGGATGATCTCGCGCTCGGTCGAAGCGAAGTGTTCACCGCACAGGTTGTCATATTGTGTGTCACTCATTAACATTTCCTCCGTTTTACTTCTTGCCGTGTTTTGAAGATGCAGCGGGAAGCGCATTCAAAAAAGCCGAAAGTGCGGCAAAAATAACGCCTGCAACGGGCCAGATGACCCATGATGTTTTGGGATCGCCGCCCTTGATGCCGAATGTTATAAGCAGATAAACCGCAGTCACAATCAGCCAATAGCAGGAAGATATGCGACTTACGAATCCGCTTTTTTCCTTCTTTACGCGGGTGTAGTCGCCCTCTTCGAGAAGCTTGTCAACGGCAGAATTATATGTTCCCCCGAGCACGAATGCGGCACTGCCGATGCCCGCAATAACAAGCGTAAGACTTACCGCCGCAGCGGGAGCAAAATCCGCATTTTCAAAGCAGACGGAAACAAAAATCGGAATCACCGAAAGTATGCAGAGCATGGTTCCGATGATATTGAGCCTTGAGGAGGTGTGCGCAAATGCAGCTTTGCGTTCGCGCAGCATACCGGCCACGCCGTATTCCGTTTCAAACGGTTCTTTTGCAAGAAATTCATATTCCCTTGCCTTTGCGCCGGCTGAAATAAAAAGCAGGACACCGATTGCGGCAAGCAGAATCAAGGCACAAAGACCGATGCCGCAGGCAAGGTTTTCGCTGATATTAATAACACGACTGTCGCTCATTGCGGCAAGAAAAATCAAAGTTGCGGGCGAAATAACGCAGAGAAAAGCTGCAAGCGCAATTCGCGGCGCGGAAACACGGCGAAGCTCAAGATAGGCAGAGGCCTGTTCCATTGTGACGGTGCGAAGCGGAGGCTCGGCACTGTCGTCGGAGGATTGAAAGGAAGGTTCGCATTCCTCGATTTCATCTTTAAGAAGGTAATCGGTTGAAACACCGAAAATGCGGCTCAGCCGAAGGATTTTGTCCATATCGGGTACGGACTGTGCGCCCTCCCATTTTGAAACGGATTGGCGCGAAACTCCGATCATTTCCGCAAGGTCCTCCTGTGACCAGCCCGCCTTTTTACGAAGATTGATGATTTTGTCTGCAAGTATCATTGCTGTGACCGTTCCCTTCCGTTTAACTTTTTCCGCCGCCTGTTCGCGGGCGGGTTTACTGCCGTAATGATACGCTTTTTTGCCGTTGCGGGCAATAAAGGGAGGCGGGCAATTTGTCAACCCGTGGCTGCGATATGCGCAACTGAGACGATTTTTGCCGTAAATACGGAAAAATTCCCATCACGGGAAAACCGCACTCCGTGCCGCTCCCGAAACAGGGGGATTCAGAGTGTGAACGGAAAAATATTTGATAACTGCAATTGCGCAATATCGGTTTTCAGTATAACTTTGTTGAAAGTCGTTGTCAATATGGTTTGAAACAATATATGAGGCAGCCGTAAATTTGCCGTCCGATGCCGCAAAAATTCCGTAATTTTCTTGTTTCCGAAAAGAATCATGAACACTTTACCCGGGTTGAATTGTTCGGATTCCGGGCAGAGGAGCATTGCGGTCGGAAACATTCTTTAATTAAAAACAGTTAATCAGCAATTATCACAAAGAAAGCTTGACAGTGAGTATTTATAGGGATATAATGAGCAATTCCGGGATGACGCGTAAAATATTGAAATACTCAGGAAACATACGATTTATTCTTGCAAACAGCATTGCGGAGGTGCAAATGGAATTAAACAACAGCAAAAATGCTGAGGCCGTCTTTTCACTTTCATTGCTTTCGGGCGGCGCGGCGCAGAAAAGCGAAACGGGGCTGCTGCTGAAAAGCAACGAAAAAGCTCAAAAATACGGGCTTGTTCTTTCCCGGAAGCAGGCGGCAGCGATTATCGCAACACGAAATGCTGCATTGCAGCGCACGGGAAGGATGGAATTCGGTGCAGGCATTCTCGGCAGGATTGCCGAAGCATTCTGTGATTCGCCGTGGATTTCGCAGGAGGATTATGAACAGACCCTGCATGAGGTCACCGGACTGTTTTATGAATTTAAAAATGAAACGATGGACATCGTTTCAGACGATGAACTGATCGATTTCATGAAGGAAGCTTTCAATGGGTTCTGCAAGGGTTCTCTCGAATTGCTTGCGGGACGTGCGCTGCCGATGCTTGCGGAACATGTTCGCAGCGGAGAGCCGTTGGAAAGCTTCATTTACCGTGCGGAACAGTATGAACAGAGCTGAAAACGGCGGCGGTGTTTTGCAGCCGAAAAGAAGCTGAGGGATAAACAGCCGACTGAAAGGAGAACGACGGGAGCAATGGAAGAACACGGAGTTAAAATCCATGAAACGGAATCGGTGAAGGCATCCGACGGATTTGCAGCATCGGCGGGCGACAGCTTGGAGAAGCACGGGGCACATGCGCTTGACGGCTTTCGTCCCGATCCGACGGATTATTTTGCGTCACTTGTGCAGGCTGCAAATGCTGCGGGACTGCTTTCGGAAACGGATGTTTCAAGCTTGCAGGTGCAGCTTGCGGATCTGCTTAAAACGTTGGCGGATAAGCGAACAGGGGGCAGAAGCAGTTCATTGCCCGTTGAAGAGGGAAGAAAGCTGCTTCTTTCCGCAACATATATAATCGGTTTGAACCTGAAAAGGTATCCGAGTGCGGAAGAGGCGGCGGAAGCGCTTGTCAGTACTGCGCTTGTGCAGCTTTATAATGACGGTATGGCGGAAGCAAACCTTCGTATGAACCGCGCAAGGGGGCTTCAAAAACGCATTTTGCGTAACTTATTCAAAAACCCCAACAGATTCTGGTTTTCAACGGTTTCGGACGGTATAAACGGGTTCTTTAAACTGTATTCGCCCGTGTTTTCGGCGCGGGAGATTCACATAACTGCGGACTATTCGCCGCTTGCGGGCAGGCCGAAACTTTGCGGAATCGAATTTGTTGAGCGGTATTTGCGTTATATTGACGCTGAAAATGCCTTTTTGCTTTTATTCCCATCGGATAAATGCGATGGGCTGCTTCGGGAGCTTGCAAAGGATTATGCCGACAGCCCGGTGAACCTGTTTGAACCGATTCTGCTTTGTGCACTTGCGCTTGCACATTTCGGGCGCGAACCGCAGCGGCTGGACCTGTCAGCAAAGGAAGCGGAAACACTTGAAGCGGAACTCGTTTCACTCGACTTGAAGCAAACTGCTGCATTTCTTATCGATGCGCTGGATAAATTGGACGCCGTTTTGAAACTGCCGAAAAGTGTCGGGCTGTATATCGTTCGCTGTATGCCGATTCTTGCAAGAACGGTTCATAACAATGTAAGTATCGGACGAAGCGTCTTCCCGCGGGTATCGGAAGCGTTCCGGATGGGTGAAGTCAATGTTTGGGACGGTGAAAGGCTCAGCGATGCAGAATACAGAGGGCTTCGCGAAAATCTGCTTGCGGCTCAAACCGCAGGCGATAAGCTCGCGCTTATCACGGAAAAAGTGCATTCCGCAGCGGACATAATCGATATTGTGTGCGATGATTTGCTTGACAGTGCCGAAATGAATGCGCTTGTTGAAATGCTTCCGCTGCCGGCATTCGTTTTGCTTTTGAAACGCTTTCCCTCCGTTGAGTTTGAGGAAGGCCGAAACGAAAAACAATTTGCGGAAGCACTCAAGGCGCGCCGCAGCAGCCTTCCCCCGGAGCAGAGCCGTAAGTTGGAGCTGATACTTGAGAATATGACTGTCGGGGAATGATTAACGATTATTTGTCAACCCCGAAGAAGAACATTTAATCACAAAAAGGGCATTGCAAACGCCGAGCGGCTGCAATGCCCTGAATTTATGTTATGTTGCTTCCGAAAAAGTCAGGCGGCAGGATGCAGCGTTAACTCTCGGATCTGTTTGTGAGGCTCATTCGGGAAGATGCTCGGATTCATGTCCGGGCAAAATCCGACTGAGCTTCGGGTTAACAAAGATTAATACTCAAAGAAGCCTTTGCCGGTTTTTCTGCCGAGCAGACCTGCGCGAACCATTTTGCGCAGCAGAGTGCAGGCGCGGTATTTGGAATCATGGGTTTCGTTATACATGGTGTCCATGATTGCGAGGCAAACGTCAAGGCCGATAAGGTCGCCCAATGCGAGCGGTCCCATGGGATGATTTGCGCCGAGCTTCATTGCGGTGTCAACGTCTGCGGGGGACGCAACGCCTTCCTGAACGATGGTGACAGCCTCGTTGATCATGGGGATAAGAATGCGGTTAACAACAAAACCGGGAGCTTCGGCCACTTCAACGGGTTCCTTGCCGATTTCGGTGCAGAGAGCTTTGATTGTTTCGAAGGTTTCATCGGAAGTGTGCATACCGCGAATGATCTCAACAAGCTTCATGACCGTTGCGGGGTTGAAGAAGTGCATTCCGATGAACTTGTCCGCGCGCTTGGTGCAGGCGGCAAGCTCCGTGATGGAAAGGGAGCTTGTGTTGGTTGCAAAAATGGTGTGCTCGGGGCAGATTTCATCGATTGCAGCATAGAGATTATGCTTGATTTCCATATTCTCAACGATTGCTTCAATCACGAGATCTGCGGTTTTGAGGTTCTCATAGTCGGTAACAAAGGTGATGTGTGCAAGAATCGCATCCGCTGCTTCCTGCGTCATCTTGCCGCGATCAACGCGCTTTGTAAGGCTCTTTGTGAGTTTTGCGGAGGATTTGCCGATGCTTGCATCGGTTCTGCCGTAAGCGGTAACGTTGTAGCCTGCGGTTGCGAAAACCTGTGCGATGTCAAGGCCCATTGTGCCTGCGCCGATAACGAATACGTTTTTCATAATGCTTAGTTCCTTTCGGTGAAATAGTTGTTTGGTAAACTTCGGGCCGAAGCCCTGATGTTATTTGCCGGTGAATTCGTCTTTTTTTGTTTTGGAAACGAATGCCGTCATTGCCATTTGCTGATCCTGCGTTTCAAAGCAGCTTCCGAAAAGCTCTGCTTCGGCGGCAAGGTCGTTGTCAAGCGAATTCATGTAACGAATGCGCATTGCCTTCTTTGCGGCACGAACGGCAATGGGTGCGTTTGCAGCGATCATTTCGGCAAGCTTCATTGCTTCGTTCATCAGCTCCTCGGGGGGAACAACTCGGCTCACAAGCCCCATTTGAAGAGCTTCCGCCGCGCTGACAGTGCGTGCGGAAAGGATGAGGTCGGCCGCATATGCACGGTTAACCGTGCGGGTCAATCTCTGCGTTCCGCCGAAACCGGGAATGATACCGAGACCGACTTCGGGCTGCCCGAACTTCGCCTTTTCGGAGGCAATGCGAATATCCGCACAGAGCGAAAGCTCGCAGCCGCCGCCGAGTGCATAGCCGTTGACTGCCGCAATGACGGGAACGGCAAGGTTTTCAAGTGCGCAAAATGCTTTGTGACCGTGCATACCGAAAGCGAACGCTTCGGGACGGGAAAGATCCTTCATTTCGGAAATATCCGCGCCCGCAACGAAAGCTTTGCCCGCGCCGGTGACGATAAGGCAGCGAAGCTCCGTATCATGTGCGATTTCGGTCACTTTTTCATAAAGGCAGTCAAGAAGCGCGGAATTCAGCGCATTGAGTGCCTCGGGACGGTTGATGGTGAGAATGCCGATATTGCCGGCTTTTTCATAAAGAAGCATGAAAAAAATCCTCCTCTGCCTCAGTTTTCCTTTTCAACTGCAATTATACTCCATTTGAAGGCAAAATTAAATGCTTTTTAAATAAATATATAATCATTGTCCGATCAAGCGCAGAATTCAAACAAAACAAAGCCGAACAGCCGCAGCGTTGCTGCAAACCGTCCGGCCCGTTGATGCAGGATAGGAGAGAATTTATCTTACCTGCATTGCCAATGCCCCCTGCTTTATGGTAAAATATAAATGAAGAAAGAACCCCGGGCGGAGACCTGCAAAAGGGTGATGCTCCGTCCCTGAAAGGAGAAATTTATGCATTACACTTACAAGACAGGCGGAACATGTTCCACGATGATCGATTTTGACATTATCGACGGCAAACTGCACAATATTGTGTTCACGAACGGCTGCAACGGCAACCTCAAGGCCATCGGTTCGCTGCTTGAGGGAGCCGATCCGAAGTTTGCAATCGAAAGGCTTTCCGGCATTTGCTGCGGATTTAAGAATACATCCTGCGGCGATCAGCTTGCGCGTGCAATACGGCAGGCGGTCGGCGAATAAGCCCTTTTGCAGCAGGGCAGCCGAAGATGCTTATCACAAGCACAAAAAACGAAATTGTAAAATCTGTGCGCCGCCTGCGGGATCGTTCGGCGCGGCGGGAGAGCGGGCAGCACCTTATCGAGGGTGAACGGCTTGTTTTTGATGCGCTGGAGGCGGGCATTGTGCCGGAAACGCTGTTTATTGAGCAGGGACGCACGGATTTTGAAGCACGGGTTTCGGCACTCGGTGCGGAGTTTTTTTCCGTGAGCCGCGCCGTGCTTGAAACGGTGTGCGACACTTCCGCTCCGCAGGGGATTGCGGCGGCGGTAAGAACGCCGGATTTGACTGCTCCCGAAAGCGCGGAGGATTTTCCGCACGGGCTTATTGCTGCGCTGGACGCATTGCAGGACCCCGGCAATCTCGGAACGATAATCCGCACGGCCGATGCAATGGGTGCGGCGGCGGTTCTTCTCGGCACGGGCAGCACCGATGCATTTTCCCCAAAGGCTTTGCGTGCCGCAATGGGCAGCACATATCATCTCAGGATTTTTCAATGCGAACTCTCCGAAACTCTGCCGAAGCTGCGGGAAAGCGGGTTCTCGCTTGTTTGCGGACATTTGGCGGGCGAGGAGCGGCTTCCGATGCTGAACCGTGATTGCGTGATTGTTATCGGGAACGAGGCGAACGGCGTTTCGGACGGCATTGCGCGGCTTTGTTCGCTTTGCCGCCTGCCGATGCTCGGGCGGGCGGAGAGCCTGAACGCATCCGCTGCGGCGTCAATACTGATTTTTGAAACGGCAAAAAAAATCAACGGAATCGAATTCTGATTTTTGTTTTTACCTTACAGATATTTGATATTTAATATTTGAACGAAGCGGAGTCAGTTCAATCAAAACTGTTTTACAAAGCTGACTTAAAACCGAAACGGAGGCTGCGAAATGGGCGCAAAGCTGAACATGGATACCGGCGGAGAAATCATCAACTGTGCCGCAAAGCTCTTTGCAAAGCGCGGGGTTGGAAGCGTCAGCCTGCGCGACATTGCCGACGAACTCGGAATAAGCAAAGGCACACTGCATTATTATTTTAAAACGAAAGAAGATTTAATATGTTCATGCGCAGAGAATTGCGTTGCCGTCATCGGCGACGGGGTTTTTGAGCTTATGAACGGTGCAGCTCGCGGAGGAAGTGCGGAGAGCGTTTGCGAAAAATTTGTTTCCGCTTTTTTTGACGATGCCTCGCTTCCGAAGCTTCTGGTCGGGCTGCTTTGCTGCGAGTGCGGAAGAGCGGCGGAAATCTGCCGCTCCGCAATTGAAGAATGGCGCGTGATGTTTGAAGTTGCCGCACTTCGCCTTTCGCCGCGCAGCGGAGGGCAAACGGAGCTTTCGCAAGCGGCAATTCCAATCATTCTCGGGTTTGCGGCAGCTCAGGCCGAGCCGCAAGCGGCGCAAAAAGCAGCAGCGGAGGCCTTGGCGGCTTTGATTTTGAAAAAATGATTAAGCAATAAAAAAAGTATACGTCAGAGGATGCGGGGCGGAAGAAGCCTTTGCATCCGTTTTTTCGCGAAAACATGCATAAAACGGATTATTTGAAGCGTGGGCAGAGCTGCCGCAAAAACAATAAACCCGCAGCGGGTCAAGTCGTGCTGCGGGTTTATTGAAGGAGACAGAAGCCTTTGAAGATTTGCAACAGCATAGTTCCGAAAGGGAGAAAATAAGAACTTGGACTGAAAACTTCAAGGCCATGAAAAAGCAGTCGTGCAGGAACAATCAGCCTCTTGTTCGGCGTTTGCCGCAGAGAACCGTTCCCGCACCGCAAACGATTGAAGCGATGCCGTATGCGATGATTGCACCTGTTCCTGTTGACGGAACGGACGGGGAGGGAACATCTGTCGAAGCAGCGGGTTCGATTGTCGGATCTTCGGGAACATCCGTGGGATTTTCGGGAACATCGGTCGGATCTTCGGGAATTTCGGTAGAGTCTTCTGGAACATATGTCGGATTTTCGGGTGTATCTTCGGGGTATTCCCAGCTTACGCCGTCGAAATACGAACACCATTCGTTAAGACTGGCTTCATCGGCAAAGATATTCACAAGGTGATTCGGCCATTGTTCGTAGGGAGCGTAATCCTGATTGATATAAATCTGAAGATCGCTGAAGGGGTAGCCCGTTGTGTCCGTTGTGTCTATGCTGCTTGTGAAAACATAGCAGCCGTTTTCGGTCGGCATGTCGGTGAAATAATGTGGTTCATAAAAGTCGTAGGCGATTTGAACAAAACTGCGTGCGGGGTCCGCGGCGGCGGGCAGGGAGAAGCGGATCGTGACCTCGGATGAATGCGCAAGACAGTATTCATCGGCAGCATCATAGCCTAAGCTTTCCTCCGGGTCGTGAACGATCATCTGCTCCGCAGGGAAATCGAGCGAAACGGAAACGGGCGCATCCCGCCGCGAATCCGCAACGGCGGCAATGCTGAAGCAGCAAAGAAAGAGCATCAGCACGGAAGCAAAAGCAAGCAGTTTTTTCATAGAACGCCTCCTTGATATGATATACCAAGCATAACAGATTATAGCGCAAATGTCAACAGCTTTTTTCAAAAAAATGGCAAAAAAATGAAATTATTTGAAAAAAGAAAGGCGGAGCGGGCCGATGAGCAATATCGAACCCGTTTCGCCGCGCATGGGCTTTGACACAGCCCCGTTCAAAAACGATTCAAACAATTTAAAAAGCAGCTTGCGGCATCAATTCAGAACCGGAAGCAGAAGCTCAATCAGAAGAACGCCTCCGACGGCTGTTGCAACTGCATAAACTACCGACAGTAAGAACAGTAAGAAGGCTGATTTTATCCCCACCCGAAGAGCCGCTTCTCGCGCAAACGGAACAACGCAGGCAAAAACGGCTATTTCAAGCGCCTCCGATGCATAAAAAAGGGGACTTCCTTTCAGGTAGAGGCTGTAAGTCAGGTATGCCGTGCCTGCGCTGATATAAAGCAGAAGCGCGGTTGCGGCAAGAAAAAGGAAGATTTTTTTGAGAACGGCTTTCATTGCAGGTTCCTCCGAATCAAAGTTCTGCCGCAGTTAAATATTTCACGACAGTAATTAATTAACGCATAATATAGCAAACTTCACCGCAAATGTCAACAGTTTCTGTGAAGTGTCCGCAAATGTCAGTTCGCGCGGAGAAGCTCCGCAAGCGTTTCAAAAACAAAATTCACGCTTGCATTGCGGACAGCCTGCCTTCCCGCTGCACCGAAATGCATGGTTTTTGAAATTTCGAACTTCGGAATGCCGCATTTCGCTTTCCCGCCGAAATAAAAGCCGAAGCAGACGGTTCCGACGGGTTTTTCGGGTGAGCCGCCGGAAGGCCCTGCAATGCCGGAAATGCCGACGCCGATTTCGGCATTTGCCGCCGCCGCTGCGCCTTTTGCCATGGAGAGTGCGACACATTCGCTCACAACCCCGTGTTCCGCAATGGATTCCTCCGCAACGTTCACGAATTTCACCTTTGCTTGGTTTGCATATGTCACGAATGAGGCATCGAGAACATACGAAGCGTTCGGCACGTCCACGATACGTGCGGCGGCAAGCCCGCCCGTGCAGGATTCCGCAAAGGAAATATGCAGGCCGTGCTTTATCAGCGCATTAACGACCCGTTCCGCAATCGCAAAGCACGCAGCGCCTTGTTCATCTGTCAAAACAGATTGAGAGCATTTGTTTATAATATCGTCCATGATGATTATTTCCTTTCTTTTGGTTTAAGTCCGCATATACACAGCAGTCATATCTATGAGTTTATCAGACGGCGGCGGGAATTGCAATGCCCGAATTCGGTTTGAAAAATGCAATAAAACTGCAACAATGAAAGTTTAAAACAATATGAAAACACAACAATTTAACACATCTGTTTAAAAATTTTTTCACAAATATTTCCCGTTTTGGGCTTAACAATGTACCGAACATGTGCTATAATATATGCATGTCGGCAGCATCGGACTGCCTGCAAAAAAAGTTTTGAAAGGGAAAACCATGGCAAAAAGATTTTTGAGTGCGATACTCGCGCTTTCGCTCGGATTGTAAAATTCAAATCGGGTGAGTTCAGAATTTGAATGAACCGAAAGTAAGCAAAAAATAAAAATCCTCCGCTTCGGCTTTTCATCGGAAGGCTGGGGCGGAGGATTAAGCTTATATATTGACACGTCATGCCGAATTTGATATACTGAACACAGACAGAGCAGCTTCACTGCCGCCGAAATGTGCAGCGGAATCAGCGGCACGGTCAAAAAAATATTGGAGAAAGAAATGTACGAAAACGACCAAAACTCCGTTAACGGAGAATTAAAACAGCCGAAAAGCTTTGAACAGAATGAAAACGATGAGTTTGCTCCTGCGGGTGAGGACTCAAAAAACGAATTTACTGCCGCAGAATCCGAACCGAACGGTGAGCCTGCGGGCGGTTCGGAATACGAGTGGAATCACTATGATAAAACCGCCGCACAGCCCGAACCGAAGCAGGTCATATACAAAGAAAATGTATTCATGGGAGTTTTGGGCGCGATTCTTTTCGCAATTCCCGGCGGTGCGCTGACATTCGCACTGTCAATTTTCGGTTACATTGCTGCCATAAGCGGCATTGCGACCGCCGCACTTGCAATGCTCGGATACAGAATCTTTTCCGGCGCAAACAAAAACAAGGGCATGAAATCATCCGTTGCTTCCATTGTGACTTCGGTTATTGCAACGCTCCTGATGCTTCTTCTTGCGGAGTTTTTTGTTTACAGCTTTGTGATGTCAAAAAACTACGGATTAACAATCTTCGAAAGCATGTCCGTAATGCCCGAGCTGCTTCGGGATGCGGAGTTTCGGAAATACTTCATCACCGACGTTCTCGGAGTGTGGTTATTTGCTGCAATCGGAATGGGCGGATATATCTGGTCTCTTGTGAAAAAGGGTAAAACCGCCTGACATTCGGCGGCAGTTGAATGTCTGACATTGGCGGCAACCGAATGTTTGACAACATCGGCAGCCGAATAAGAACAAAACAGCCTCGGCCGTGCTTTTTTGAAAGGCGGCTGAGGCTGCGTTTTCGTTTTACGTCCGAATCAAATCATTTGCGCTTCAACTCTATTGAAACGTTTCCGTCGTCATCTATAACAAGGGACATATTTCGGATATGCTTTTCATAGAATTGTTTGCGCTCCGCAGCGGACATTTCCAGCCGCGTGTTTCTCAGCGCGGCATCAAGCATTTCGTTCACATTGAGTTTGATTGAATCGTCAATCCAGCGGTACATTTCCTGAAAGAGCGCGTTGAGTTTGATATCTTCGGCATTCCCGGAATAGAAATCGTCAAGATAACAGTAGAATATTCCGGAATCGGCAAGCGCGGCTTTCATATCGGGCCCGCATTTTTCGCGCTCGATCATAACAAGGAACCGTGCATCAGAAAGGGAAGAAATAAGCCCCCAGTAGTCGGAATCGCTTGAAACAATAACGAAGGAATCAACTTGGTTTTGATAATGCTCCTGGCAGGCTCTTGCGGTCAGCTGAATGTCCACAAGGGATTTGTTCTGCTTAACGCGCTCTGTCATTATGTGTTCCACAGGGATTTTGACGGAGTATTCAAGAATCTTCCATGCGTTCACGGTGTGAACATCGTCAAAAAGGATTATTTTTGATATTTTCTGCATGACTTCATAGTCAAGGTTTCGCAGGGCGGCGCACAGCTTGTACGGGTCGGAGTTTTCGCAGTCCACAACGACGACGGTTTTTTGACTGTCGTTTATAAAGTCATAGATGTTATTCTTAACAAAAGCTCCCGCATCCGAAACGCGGCTGTATTCGGTGAACACATCGTGGTGCCATTGATACAGAAGAGTCACGAATTTTTTATCGTTAAAAAGAATGTTCCCTTCATCCATCGGTTTCCAGTTGATATACATCTGATACGGATAGCATTGCAGGTTTGCATAGTAAATACTCGCGGCATCTCTCGTGCCCCCTTCGGCAAATCCGTTTGGCATTATAAACAGCTCTTTGACATACGACCAATTAATCCATATCGGGAAAAGGCTTTTGCAGTTATTGATCCTGTCGGAGACAATACGATTAATTTCAATAATATGATGACAAAGTTTGGTGCTGGATTTTTTGATGAAAGAGATTCCGTCCTCGCTGAGCTGCTGAATGCATTCGGAAGGGATGATTTCCGGCATGGACAAAAGTCCGCGGTAATCCGTTCGCATAATATCATTGATTTTTTTAAAATTGCGTTCTATGGATGTTCGGATGATGCAGAGATTGCGGATGATTCGTGCATTTTTGTCTTTTGAAAGACGGTTGAAAACATCGAGCTGCGGAGCTTCGTGCTCATTTTCAAAAATGCGCTGAGGGACGCCTATAAGAAATGCAACTTTTGAAACAAGTTCATATGTGCTGTCTTTATAAGCAATTTGTTCGCCGGAATAGTCGGCACTGTTCGAGGTTGCGGGTGTGTTCATGGTTTACTCCTTTCAACGAAACACTTGTATTGAGAGTTATTGATTTCGACAGGCACGATTTGAGATAAAACGGTTTTGCTGCATACACCCCTTCACCTGCCGGTCGATTATAACTCATAGGATATTATACACGAAAATCCGTTTAATTTCAATCATCAAAAGTCCGAATTAATAAGAAAACGGCTGTCGAATTAACGAAAGGATGCTCTGAATAATCTTTTCTTGCGGAAAGGGACTCTGTCTGCGGTGCTGCTGCAGAAATTTGTTTGGAACTTTATTCGTAACGGAATTTTTGAAAAAGGACTGCCGCAGGCAAAAAGCCGTTTGCAGCAGCCCGGTCAATCTCGGTTTGTCGGGTAAAAACGCAAAATCAATCCGCAAAGTTTGAAGCGGAGTCAATGCGGTCGGTGTTCAGAATTTCAAGAAGTTCCTCAAAGGGGCAGACAACGCGTTCCGCCGCAGGGTGAAAATAGAACGTGCATGTGCGGTTGTCGAATGCGAATTCATCACCGGTTTCGCTCCAAAGTATTATGCGCTTGTTGCTGCGTGTTGCGAGAGCAACGCCAAGTTCGGTATGTGTGCCTTGCCCGCCGGGAAGAAGGGCAACGACAAGCTCGGCGTCGCGGACGGCGCGCAGTTCGTTGAAAGCAACTTCGCTCATGCGCTCTGCGCCTTCGTGACGAATGTCACCGTGGGTTGTCCAGTCGTACGTCTGTTCATGCCCGTTGCGGCGCAAAACCTCGGCGGCTTTACGCGCATGCTCGGCATTTACAAGACCTGTTGCAATATAAAATCTCATAGCCTTTCCTCAAGATTGCAAAAAACCGTTCGCGGTGCGTTTAATATGCACAACGAAAAAACAGCTGCAATCGCTTCGATTTTTAGATTTAAAATTAATCATTGCTAATTTTGCCCTCTGCCCAATGTTTTCGGCAGAGACCTATATATTTATCGTCGGCACCGAGGACGACCTGTTCACCGACTTTGGTAATTCCGCCTTTACCGTCAAGCCGCGCGTTCATGATCGCTTTCCTTCCGCACCAACAAATTGTTTTTATCTCTTCAATCGTGTCGGCAAGAGCCATGAGAGTGTGACTGCCCTCAAAAAAATTGCCCTGAAAATCAGTTCTCAACCCATAGCATATCACAGGAATATTGTATTTGTCAACTGCCTCAACAAGCAGCATGACCTGCGCTCGAGTCAAAAACTGCGCTTCGTCAACGATTATGCAGTCATAAACATGATCATGCACATCGTTCCACGGAATATCATCGAACAAAATGCATTCGTCGGTCAGCCCGCAGCGGGAACGCACGATGCGTGCACCGTCGCGAATATCAACAGCCGGCTTCGCAAGCAGAGCTTTTTGCCCGCGCTCGCCGTAGTTGTATTTGACCATTATTGCCTGAGCTGTTTTTGAAGAGCTCATTGCGCCGTAACGAAAATAGAGTTTAGCCATAGTTCGAAATCCCCCGTGCCGGGAGATTATAACATAATTATGCCGCAATTTCAATCACTGCGGATAAACAGGAACGGATTTATATGCCGAGCGTAACCGATAATTGACGCAGGAAAAGCAAATGCCGAAAAATCGTATCAACCGCTTGACAAACGTGCAGACTATGATTAAAATATAAACTGCGGGGATTTATCAGCGGTTAATTCCGCATTAATCTCTGCCGAATTTCATAGGGCTGTGACGGAAAGAGTACGGACAGCTTCCGCTTTCAGAGACCCGGCGTTCGGTGCAAGTCGGGAGCGGGGTATCCCGAACATGGCTCCCGAGCCCCCGAGGTCGAACCGAAATATGCACGCATTGCATACAGCCGTGCAGAATTCATTAAGACACGGCGTGTGCGCACGTTACAGCGCGAAATGAGCCGACACGGCATGTTTGCGCATACAAACGCCTTTTGTCGGGAATTAGGGTGGTACCGCGACAACGCCGCATACCCGAACAGCGTTTCTGCCGTTTTTGCGGCGGAAAGGTTCATCGTGCATGACGGACGCCCCTATATCCCTTGACCGGATATGGGGGCGTTTTTAATTTGTTTTCAAAAAATTCAAAACGCAAATATCCGGAATACTTCCGAAGGAGAGTTTTTATGACGGAAATCATGAAAGAAAAGAAAACTTATTACATCACAACGCCCATTTACTATCCGAGTGCAAAACTGCATATCGGACACACCTATTGCACCGTGAACACGGACGCGCTTGCACGCTATAAGAGAATGCGCGGCTATGATGTTTACTTTTTGACCGGTGCGGACGAACACGGACAAAAGATTGAACGCAAGGCAGCGGAAGCGGGAGTTACACCTCAGCAGTATGTTGACAACATCGTTGCGGGGTTCCACAGCCTTTGGCAGCTTATGGATATTTCCAACGATGGCTTTGTTCGCACGACGGATGATTACCACGTTGCATGCGTTCAAAAGGTCTTTAAAAAGCTCTATGATCAGGGCGATATTTATAAGAGCAGCTACAAGGGCATGTATTGCACGCCCTGCGAGGCGTTCTGGACGGAGACGCAGCTCAAGGAGAGCGGCGGAGTGTGCCCCGATTGCGGCGGCAAGGTTGAAGAGGTTGAGGAAGAAAGCTATTTCCTTAACGTCAGCAAATATGCGCCCCGCCTCATCGAATACATTGAGACTCACCCCGAATTTATTCAACCCGCCTCCCGCGCAAAAGAGATGCTCAACAACTTCCTGCTTCCGGGGCTTGAGGATCTCTGCGTCAGCCGCAGCACCTTTAAATGGGGTGTGCCCGTCAGCTTTGACGACAGGCACGTTATCTATGTCTGGTTCGATGCCGTGCTGAACTATCTTTCAAAGCTCGGTTATTTGAGCGATGATGATTCAATGTTCAAAAAATACTGGCCCTGCGATGTTCACATCGTCGGCAAGGAGATAATCCGTTTCCACACCATTGTGTGGCCCATCATGCTGATGGCTCTCGGCCTTCCTTTGCCCAAACAGGTTTACGGCCACGGCTGGCTTGTTCTGGACGGCACAAAGATGAGCAAATCCCTCGGCAACGTTGTTGACCCCGTCAAGCTTGTCGAACGTTACGGCGTGGATGCAATTCGCTACTTCCTGCTGAGCGAATTCCCGTTCGGAAGCGACGGCAATTTTAACAACGAGGTGCTGATAACGCGCATAAACAGCGACCTTGCAAACGACCTCGGCAATCTGCTTTCACGCACGGTTGCAATGATTGAGAAGTATTTCGGCGGGGTTATCCCTGCGCCCGATGCGCCCGTTGAGGAAGAGGATTCAACCATCGTTCCCGCAGCAGCCGCACTTGCGGAAAAAATCGATGCCTGCATGAACGCGCTGCACCCCAACGAGGCCTTGGCAGAGATTTTCAGACTTGTTCGTCTTTGCAACAAATATATCGACATTACCGCACCGTGGCTGCTGGCAAAAGATGAAGCAAAGCGCGACAGGCTCGGAACCGTGCTTTATAACCTTGCGGAGTGCCTGCGCATTGTCGCCGTTTGCCTGCGTCCGTTCCTGACCCGCACCGCGCCGAAGATTTTTGAACAGCTCGGCGTTGCGGACGAAACGCTTAAGGAGTTCGATTCCGCTGCGGAATTCGGAAAGCTGCCCGAAGGCACGATCGTTAAAAAGGGAGAGGCGCTCTTCCCGCGAATCGATGTCAAAAAGGAGCTTGAACAGCTTGAGGCACTGCTTCCGAAGCCAAAGCAGGCAGCGGAGGAGAAGGCGGAGGCAAAGCCCGAAGCGAAGAACGCGGACACGGAGGCAAAATTTGAGGTAAAATCCGAGGAAAAGCCCGCCGAACCCGCGCTGCTGCCGGAGATAAGCTATGACGACTTTGCGAAAATTGATCTGCGCCTTGCAAAGGTCATTGCCTGCGAAGAAGTTAAAAAATCCAAAAAACTGCTCAAATGCACGCTGCAAATGGGCGGTGAGGAGCGCATTGTGCTTTCCGGCATCAAAAAATGGTACAGCCCGGAGCAGCTCATCGGCAAGACAGTGGTTGTTGCTGCAAATCTTGCGCCGAAGACCATCTGCGGCATTGAAAGCCACGGCATGATACTTTGCGCAAGCGATGCATCGGATGAGAACCTTTCCGCACTTACAACCATGGGCGATATGGCAAGCGGACTGAAGGTGCGCTGAGGCGGCAAACGGAATCGGGAACACTCCCGGCGGCAAAAAACGCAAACGGGAGTTTCCGACGGTTCGTTTTTCAACCGAAAATAAGGGGGAGATTTTTATGACGGCGATAACATATAAACAGCTGCGGGAGGATGCCTCAATCCGAACCTACATCATTCGTGCGGACGAATCCCTGCTTGCGCTCGGATTCACGGAGCATTCGTTTGCGCATGTCACAATGGTGAGCGAAAATGCGGCGCATATCCTTGAAACACTCGGTTATTCCGAACACGAAGTGGAGCTTGTCCGCATTGCCGGCTATCTGCACGATATCGGTAACCTTATAAACCGCGTTGACCATTCACAAAGCGGTGCACTGCTTGCGTTTCGGCTTTTGGAGGAGCGCGGAATGAGTGCGGAGGATATTTCCCTTATCGTAACGGCGATCGGCAACCATGACGAGGGCACCGGCGTACCCGTAAACGCTGTTGCCGCTGCGCTGATACTTGCGGATAAATGCGATGTTCGCCGAAGCCGTGTGCGCAATCGCAATATCTCGACTTTTGATATTCACGACCGCGTAAATTACTCCGTTACGGAATCAAATATCCGAATCGATGACAGCAAGGCGACTCTTTCGCTGAATCTGACCATCGACACGCAGTATTGCTCCATTATGGATTATTTCGAAATATTCATGACCCGCATGAAGCTCTGTATGCGTGCCGCGAACAGACTCGGGTTGAGCTTTGCGTTGTTTATCAACGGACAAAAGCTGCTTTAAACAGGCACGGCTGCGTCGGTTTTTTTGACAGTGTAAATGCAATTCGAAAAATTCAATACCTGCAAAAAGCTCTCACCGCACTGTTTGCGGAGGGGGCTTTTAATTAAACAAAAAAGCCGCAAATGCGAATATTTCCGCGCTGCCGCTCATATCAATTCACAAAAGGATAAAGCCGATTCAGCGGCAAAACAGCAATCGGAGGTTATTATGGCAAGCACAGGCATTTATCGGGATATTCAAAAACGTACCGGAGGGGATATTTACATCGGCGTCGTCGGCCCCGTTCGAACGGGCAAATCGACATTTATCAAACGGTTCATGGACCTTATGGTTCTTCCGAAGATTGAAAACGAATATGCCCTGGCCCGAATTGTGGACGAATTGCCGCAAAGCGGTTCGGGCAAAACGGTTATGACAACTCAACCGAAATTCGTTCCGAACGAGGCAGTCGCGCTCACCATCGGCGAGGACGGCATTGAGCTGCGCCTGCGCATGGTGGATTGCGTGGGCTATATGGTGGAAGGTGCGCTCGGCAGCAGCGAGGGGGAGCAGCCGCGCATGGTAAGAACACCGTGGTTCGATTACGATATTCCGTTTGATGAAGCCGCGGAACTCGGCACGCGGAAGGTCATTACGGAGCATTCAACAATAGGCATCGTCATTTTGACGGACGGCAGCATCACGGGAATTTCCCGCGAAGCATACGCGCCTGCGGAAGAAGCGGTGCTGCGCGAAATGCAGAACACGGGAAAACCCTATATCATCATTTTGAACAGCTCCGACCCAACGGGGCAGGCGGCGGCGGAGCTTTCGGCACAGCTTTCGGAAAAATACGGTGCGCCTGTAAAGCCGCTGGACGTTCTCGGAATGGAGCTTTCGGATATTGACTCATTGCTGGAAGGCGTTTTGCAGGAATTCCCTCTCGGCAGCATCTGCATTGAAATGCCCGAATGGATGCGCGCTCTCGGAACGGAGCATTGCCTTGTTAAAGCTTTGCTTGACAGGGCGAAAGCGGCAATGCCGAACCTGAACAAAATGCGGGATGCAGCATTGATTCAAAAGGTGTTCGGAGGGATGGAGGATTATAAACCCGTTGAGCAGGTTCGTATCAGCCTTGGCAGCGGCAGTGCGGTGTTCCGGCTTGTTCCGAATGATGATGTGTTTTATCGTGTGCTCAGCGAGGAATGCGGCTGCGAAATTAAAAACGAAAGCGAGCTTATTGCTTCGCTGAAGGATTTTGTTCTGGCAAAAAAGGCATATGACCGCATTGCGGGCGCACTCACGGCGGCGGAGGAAACGGGTTACGGCCTTGTTCCGCCGCAGATAGATGAAATGCAGCTGGATCAGCCGGAGATAGTCCAGCACGGTTCGCGTTTCGGTGTTCGTCTGAAAGCAAAGGCTTCCGGACTGCATATCATTCGCGTTGATATCGAAAGCGAGGTCAACCCGCTTGTCGGCACCGCCGAACAGAGCGAGGAGCTTATCGAATACCTTGTTGACAAGTTCGAAAACAAACCGGATGAGATATGGAGCACGAACATCTTCGGAAAATCGCTCTATGACCTTGTTAAGGACGGCATGGCGGGTAAGGTGTCGCGCTTGCCTGCGGATGTTCAGATGAAGCTGCGCGACGCGATAACAAGAATGGTAAACGAAGGCTGCAACGGGCTGATATGCATCATGCTTTAAAAGCGGGAAAGAAAACAACAAAAAAGGGAACTGTCACAGCTCCCTTTTGCTCTGTTCGTATTTAATTGCGGAACGGGTTTCAGTCCGCAAAATAGTCAACAAGCTCATCAAGCTTGACGGAGGTTTCAAAACCGTCTGCCATGCATTTGATTTTTGCTGCTCCTGCCGCAAGCTCGTCATCGCCGAGAATTGCAACATATTCCGCAAAAATCTTGTTTGCGTATTTGAATTGCGCCTTAAAGCTGCGCTCCATGTGGTCGAACTCGGCAAAAACTCCGTTTTCGCGAAGCTTTTGAACAAGGCCGAAAGCGGCAAGGCGGGGCTGTTCGCCCATTGCGGCGAAATAGACCTTCACGGGCTTGGGCTTGGGAATGACGGCGTTTGCGTTTTCCATGACCATCAGCAAGCGTTCCATGCCCATGCCGAAACCGACGGCGGGAAGGGATTGCCCTCCGAGTTCTTCAACGAGGTTATTGTATCTGCCTCCGCCGCATACGGTGCCCTGAGAGCCGATGCGGGTGGAGACAATTTCGAATACCGTGCCGGTATAATAGTCCAACCCGCGGACAATATCCGGATCGACGACGTATTTCACGCCGCAGGTGTCGAGACAGCACTTGAGTCCCTCGAAATGTGCACGGCAATCATCGCAGAGGTAATCAAGCGTGCGCGGTGCGCTGCGGCAGATTTCCTTGCAGCGTTCCTCTTTGCAGTCAAGAATGCGCATGGGGTTGCGCTCAAGCCTGTCCTGACAGGTTTTGCACATGCCGTCGATATGTGATTTCAGATAATCAAAAAGAGCCTTGTTGTATTCCCGGCGGCATTTTCCGCAGCCGATGCTGTTAAGGTGCAGCGTCAACTCGTCAAGCCCCAACCTTCTCAGAAGGGAGAGCGCAAGCATGATGATTTCCGCATCGGCTTCAAAGGAGGACGCACCGAAAAACTCAACGCCGAACTGATGATGTTCGCGAAGCCTTCCCGCCTGCGGCTTTTCATAGCGGAAAACCGGAGCGTTGAGATAATACATCTTTTGGGGAAGAGCCTCGTTGAAGAGCCTGTTTTCAAGGAAGGCGCGAACCATGCCTGCCGTGCCCTCGGGCTTGAGGGTGATGGAGCGGTCGCCCTTATCCTTGAAAGTGTACATTTCCTTTTGAACTATATCCGTCGTGTCGCCGACGCCGCGCATGAAAAGCTCGGTGTGTTCAATTATCGGCGTGCGCAATTCGTTAATGCCGTACAGGCGGCACAGATCGCGCATTTCTTTTTCGATATACTGCCACTTATAGCTTTCGCCGGGCAGAACATCCTTTGTTCCCTTCGGTGCCTGAATCTGCATTGTGTAACCTCTTTATATAAAATAAAATAATACCTTTCGCCGAATGCCGTTATACAGAACGTTTTCTGCTGTACTTTTTCTGCTAAACTTCGGTGATTTCAACCCCGAAAAGCTCAGTCGGAACGTCCTTTTTTGCAACGACGCTTCCGTCCTTGAGCACAAGCTCGACGCCGTGCGGCGCAATGCTTTCGCCCGCCGCGCGCCGGAGTTTTGCCTTCACCTCGGGTGTGTTTGCATAATTATAATTGGAACGCTTTGATTTGTCAAAGCAAATAAAAAGATTTTCGTTTTCGAGCCAATGCGCTGCCGCAAGCTGAATCTGAATGCCGAGCATCATATCCGTTTTCATCAGTGCCGCCATGAATGTGCGGAACAATTCTTCCGCTTCGGGCGTTGCGGCGGGCACTTCGAAACTGTCGGAAACAACGGGCGGCGTCGGAAGCGCCGGTTCGGCTGCTGCTTTTTCGGTTTTTGAAGATGCGGAACCCGCTTCTTTATTGTCCGAATTATCCGAACGGCTGCCTGAACTTTGAGCCGAATCGGAGGGCGCTTTTTGTTCGGCGGAAACAAATGCGCCGCTTTTGAGCCTGCGTTCAAGCTCCTCCATACGGTCGATAAGGGCAGTCATCTCGGTTTGTTCGTCCGGGTGGCAGACTTTAAGAAGCGTGCTTTCAAGCAAAACCCGCGGCATGGTGACCCAGCGAAGGTTAGGCTGAAGCTGCATCAGAGCATCAAGCGTTCTTTCGAGCCGCGCCTTGCCGGCTGATTCCGCCTGCGCAAGGTAGCGTTCCATCGTGTCCTGCGTGCAGTCAAGAATATCCGCACAGCTTCCGCAAACTTTTGCAAGCAGAAGCGAGCGGAAATGGTTGGACAGATCCTGAACGAAAACGCCGATGTCGCGCCCGCCGGAGACAACCTGTTCGATGTTTTTCATGACCGCCGCCGTGTCGGAATGCAGCACGGAATCCGCAAAATCAAACAGAAAATCCGCATTCATGCTGCCGAGAACGGACAGAACATCCTGTTGAGTGATAAGTTTTTGCTCCGTGCTGTCTGCGTCGCCGCAGAAGCTCAGACACTGGTCGGCAATGCTCAGACAGTCACGCATTCCGCCGTCCGCCGCACGCGCAATGCACATCAACGCTTCGTCTTCGATTTCAGCCCCTGCGGAACGAAGTACGCGCCGTGTGTTCGCCGCAAGATTATGAACCGAAAGGCGGCGAAAATCAAAACGCTGGCAGCGGGAAAGTATCGTTGCGGGGAGAGCCTGCGGTTCGGTCGTTGCAAGAATGAAAACAACATGTGCGGGCGGCTCTTCGAGAGTTTTCAGAAGAGCGTTGTTTGCACTTTTTGAAAGCATGTGCGCTTCGTCAATGATATAAACCTTTGTTTTAAGGTAAATCGGAGCAAACTCGGCCTTTTCGAGGAGCGCGCGCATTTCGTCAACTTTAGAATTTGAAGCGGCGTCCATTTCGATAATGTCTATGCTTTCCGAAACGTCCGTAAGGCAGGCAGCGCATTTGCCGCAGGGTTCGCCGTCCTTCGGGTCAAGACAGTTGACGGCACGGGCAAGTATTCGCGCCGTGCTTGTTTTGCCCGTTCCGCGTGAACCGCTGAAAAGATAAGCGTGGGCAATGCGCCCGGTGCGGATCTGGTTGCGCAGAACATCGGTGATATGCTCCTGTCCGACAACTTCGCAGAACCTGCTCGGACGGTACTGCCTGTATAATGCGTGGTAACTCATGCTGCACACCTCAATTGCTCAATTACTCGGTAGGTACGATTGACAAAAAACCAAAAAATACACCCAAAACCCCGTTTCCGAATTAATCGGTTTAATTCGCGTTTGTTCAGCTCAATTTTTGAATTTCATCCGCCCAAAGCCTTTGAACGGCGTCACTCGGCATTCGCCAATCCCCGCGCGGAGAAAGGCAGACGGAGCCGACTTTCGGCCCGTCGGGCAGACAGTTGCGCTTGAATTGCTGATTGAAGAAACGGCGATAGAAGTTTTTGAGCCATTTCAAAATCGTTTCATTCGAAAACTCACTTTCGCGGAATGCCTGCTTTGCAATGCGGAAAAGCTTTGCGGGCGGGCAGCCCCAACGCAGCACGTAATAGAGGAAGAAATCATGCAGCTCGTACGGCCCGACAAGATCTTCTGTTTTTTGAGCAATATTGCCCTTTTCATCGGCGGGAAGAAGCTCGGGAGATATCGGGGTTTCAAGTATTGCGGTCAGGGTGTCGTGCAGCGCAGGGTTTTCGCAGTGCAGCGCATAATAACGCACAACGTATTTGATAAGCGTTTTGGGAATGCCTGCATTCACGCCGTACATGCTCATATGGTCGCCGTTATAGGTTGCCCAGCCGAGTGCAAGCTCGGAAAGGTCGCCCGTGCCGACAACAAGGCCGTTCAGCGCATTTGCAAGATCCATCAGCACAAGGGTGCGCATGCGCGCCTGTGCGTTTTCGTAAACAACGTTGTGACAGGTTTCGTCGTGCCCGATGTCGCGGAAATGCGAACGCACCGAATCCGCAATCGGAATCGTGTGAAGCGTTACACCGAGGGAATTGCAAAGAGCAACGGCATTTTGTTTCGTGTGTTCGGTGGTGCCGAAACAGGGCATGGTGACGGCGTGAACAAATTTGCGGTCAATGCCCATAAGGTCGCATGCCTTTGCCGCAGCAAGCAGCGCAAGTGCGGAATCCAGTCCGCCCGAAATGCCGATGACTGCGCTCATTGAATGAGTGTGTTCAAGTCGGCGTTTGAGCCCGAGAGCCTGTATCGTCAGAATATCTTTTGCGCGTGCGTTCAATTCGTTTTCGTCATGCGGAACAAAGGGATTGCGCGGGAAGCGGCGGGTAAGTTCCGTTTCGGGAAGATCCTCGCGCGGGGCGGGGCCGCATGAACCGAATCCGAGAGAGAAATCAACGAAAAGACCGGAATGGGCAGCATTGCCCGCGCAGAAGCTGTTCACGCGGCGCCTGTCGTAAAGCAGCCGTCCCAAATCAATTTCGGTGATAAGCATATCGTTCGCGTAGTCAAAAGGCGCTTTTTCGGCAAGCAGTGTGCCGTTTTCGTAAACAAAGCAATGCCCCGAAAAGACCATATCGCTTGTTGATTCACCCTCACCCGCGCCGCAATAAAGGTACGCGCAAATGTTTTTTGCGGATTGAACTTCCGTGATGCGCTTGCGGTAATCCGCCTTGCCGATGATTTCATCTCCGGCGGAACAGTTAACGATTACGAGTGCGCCGGCAGCGGCAAGTTTATCCGACGGAGGGGAGGCAACCCAAAGATCCTCGCAGATTTCAATGCCGAAACGGAAATCGGGATAATCCGTGCATGAGAAGATGCAGCCGTCGGGATTGAAAAAAGTCCGCAATGAATCAATATAAGGCGCGGCGGCGCCGAGTTCCGTGCGGGACGGCACGGCAAAATGCCGCAGCTCATAGAATTCGCCGTAATTCGGCATGTGCGTTTTTGGAACGACAGCAAGAATCACTCCGCGGGATATGACAACGGCGCAGTTGTAAAGCTTGTCCGCGCAGCGAATCGGCGCACCTATGACGGCAGCAAGCCTAAGGTTCGCGGTTTCGCGTGCGATGCGGAGAAGCTCGGTTTCAACGCTGTCCAAAAGCAATTCGTGCATGAAAAGGTCGCCGCAGGTGTAGCCCGTCATTGCAAGCTCGGGAAATGCGGCAAGCCGAACCCCGTGTGCTGCGGCGCGGTGCAGCGCGGCAATTATAGCATCGGCGTTGGCTTTCGGGTCTGCAAGCACAACTTTCGGTGAACATGCAGCAACTTTGATGAATCCGTCCTTCATATTTTTTTCTGCCCGCCCGCACCGGTTCGGCATCGGGGAGCGACCTTTCAATTTTTTAAAATTTTATAACTGTTTTTAAGCGTTTTGCGGGTTTTTGTCTGTGCGAACATCACACGGCAGTTCCCCGCGGGCAGACAGAGCTCCGCAAACCGCTGCATCCGTCCCGCAAACGTCGGAAGGTTTTGCGGACCCGAAAAGTCGGCTTGGAGAACAGTTTGTGCAGCTTTGCGGAAAATAAAACTCTTCCACCAAATACATTATAGCACATCGAGGTCGAAATGGTAGCCCCTTTTCAGGAAATGTTCGATTTTTTTTGATTTCCGCACACAAAACGCTGACCTGAGGAATTTTGGAAAGGAGAAATAAAAAATTGCATTTCAAAACGAAAGGAAGAGGCTCAAAAAAAGTCCGCCTTCGGGAAGGATCCTTTCCCAAAGGCGGAACAATTTATCTGAAAACCTGCACGCAGCAGGTTGTTTCGATATTGCACCCCGCTTTAATGTGCGGCGGTGCGTTTTGGTTGTTCAAGCATAATCAGCGACTGCATTATTCGGCGGTTTTTGCCGTGCTGCGCTGGCCGAGAGTTACGGAAACATCGATTTGCGAATTGCTGCGCAAAATGGTGAGCGTCACGGTATCGCCGACTTTGAACTTGCTGACAGCGATGTAAAGTCCGTCGGAGCTTGAGACCGTTTCGCCGTTGACAGCCATGATAACATCATCCTTTTTCAGTCCCGCCTGCTGAGCCGCACTGCCGTCTTCAACGGATACAATGCAGGGGTAGGTGTAAGCACTGGTGAAGAATCCGTAACCGGAGAGGGAAACATCCTGAGTGGAGACACCGAGATAGGGACGGCCTACAACAAAGCCGTAGTCCATAAGGCTGCCGATAACTTCACGGGCAAGCGTGGAGGGGATTGCAAAGCCAAGGCCTTCAATACCGCTGCCGCTGCTCTTTGCATTCACAATGCCGATGAGAGTGCCGTCCGATTCACGGAACAGTCCGCCGCCGGAGTTGCCCTGGTTGATTGCGGCATCTGTCTGGAGCAGGGTCATGGTCACGTTGTCAATGGTAATGCTCCTGTCAAGGCCGCTGATGGAACCGCGTGTGTATGTGTTGGAAAGCTGGCCGAGTGCGTTGCCGATTGCAAACACGTCTTCACCGACGCTGAGCGTTGAGGAATCGCCGAATTTGGCGTAAGAGAGATTGTAAGCATTGATTTTGATAACCGCAAGGTCGGTCACGCTGTCGGTGCCGACAAGAGTTGCTTCGTAGTCATTGCCGTTGTCAAGGTAGACGAAAATTTTCTGTGCGCCCTCAACAACATGGTTGCAGGTCACGATATAGCCGTCCGCCGAAATGATGACTCCGGAGCCCGAACCTGCAAGCACACTCTTGTGCCCGCTCTGCGCCGTGACGTCGATGCTGACAACGGAGGACATGCAGTTTTCAATGGTTTTGTATTCCGAATCGGGTCGAGCCGAACTGCCGGCGTAAGAAAGCTTGTCGGAAGGAAGGTCACCGGTCTTGTCGCCTGATGAACCGACGGTGCCGTTTGAGCCGGAAGGTGCCGATGTTGCTTGGACGGAAGCGTTCTTTTCGGTCTGTGAGGCAGAAAGCGAATTGTTGATAAACTTGGCGCCGGCAACGATACCGACGGTCAAAAGGGCAACTATGAGAAGGCACGCAACGGCTGCGCCGATGGGCATCCTGATTTTTCTTTTCTCTTCCATGATGTTACACTCCTTTAATTAATAATGATAGTTTCTGTGAAAAGAGCTCGGAGTAAACATTGTTCATGCTGCTCCGCGGGTAAAACCCGTTGAACAGTCCGCCGCCGCATCCCTGTCAGAGCACCCTTGCGGGGCTGTTCGCCGGCCCGATTCTTTTCATGCTCCTATTATAACACGCGAATGCGGCAATTTTGGTTGCCTATCGGTGTATATTGCCTGACAGAATATGTACCTATTTTGTCATTCGACGCGAATATGCCGCTGATTGACCGAAAAAAGAATATTGTGACAAAGTGCGCATCTCGATATGTCAAATAAAAAAAGTACTTGAAACTTTGCTTAAAAGGCAATATAATATAAATGCACCAACCAACAAAGGAGCGTACAAAGTACTATGTCAGTCAAACAGCAGATACTGATTTGCGATGATCAGCATATCATTCACGAAACACTCGGCGTCTACCTCAGAAACGAGGGATTCGAGTGCATTTCGGCATTTGACGGCGAACAGGCGATTGAAGAATTCAACCGCAAAAAGCCGAACCTTGTTATTCTTGATCTCATGATGCCCAAAAAAAGCGGAATGGACGTTTGCCGCGAGATTCGCCAGAACAGCAGTGTTCCGATTATAATGCTGACGGCGAAATCCGAGGAGATCGACCGCGTGCTCGGGCTTGAGCTCGGTGCGGACGATTACATTGTAAAGCCCTTCAGCGCGCGTGAAGTTGTTGCAAGGGTCAAGGCCGTTCTGCGCAGGTATTCAATGCAGGAAACGGAACCCGCAAAGATTCTGCATTACGGAAACCTTGAAATCAATATAAATAACTACGACGTAAGGCTGAACGGCGAAAGACTGCCGCTCACCCCGAAAGAAGTCGAGATCCTTCAGCTGCTTGCCTCACATCCCGGAAAGGTTTTTTCGCGCGAAAAGATCCTTTCAATCGTATGGGGCTATGAATATTACGGCGATACGCGCGCCGTTGACACTCAGATTAAGCGCATTCGCCAGAAGCTGCAGTCTGCGGACGATTGCGGATGGGAGATAAAAACCGTTTACGGTGTCGGCTACAGGTTTGAGGCATACGGCGATCCCGATGACAGACAGGACAACGAGGAACGCAAAAAACTGCCCGAAACGCCGAAGGCATACGATTTCGTTGAAGAGAAGCCGACGGAATGAAACGGACAGATTTTGCCCTTTTGAACCGTTTTGCAAAAATGAAAATGAACTTCAGGGCGAACCCGAAAGGCTGAAACGCTGCGGGTTCGCCTGCTGATGTTTTTTCCGAAATGCGTGTGCGGCGTGTTTCGGCACGGCCCCGCAGAAAACGAGAGATATGAAAAGATCAAGCCTGTTCAGAATAATTCTTTATATTGTGTGCGCAATCACGGTGCTGCTCGTGATACTTGTTGCGTGCCTTTTTTCCGTTGTCGGGCATGAAATGTACGCCGGAATGAAAATCGACGAACTGAAGCCGAAAGCGCAGTCAATATCGCAGCGCGTGACAAAGCTGTATGAATCAAACACGGACAAACGCACTCTTGCGAGGATGCTGCATCTCGGCGAATTTTCCGCATCGGATGCAACAATTTACATAATCGAACCTAACGGTGCGGTTGTTACAACGGCAGAACAGGATGAGTACGACCAAAGCGTTGAAACCGTCCGCCGCTGCTTCCAAACGGTCATTCAGGGGGAAGAAATTGCTCTTCCGTCAACCGATATAGGAATTGTTGTCGGCACGCCGGTGTATTCCGATTCGGGTGATATAATCGGTTCCGTGATACTTGTTGTCGGTTCAAAACAGGCTGAAAGCACGCTTGCAAAGCTTGCGGTGGAACTCGGCCTTGCAATGCTCGGCATTGCACTTTTGATGCTTATTCCGATAGTTATCATATTCAGCAAGGTAACAAAGCCCATTCGGCACGTTTCAAACGTTGCGCTGCAAATGGCGGGGGGAGACTTGACCGTTCGCGCCAAGGAAGAGGGAAGCAACGAATCGCGTCACCTTGCGCAATCGTTCAATATTCTTGCGGAAGCTCTTCAAAACAATATTGACAGCCTTGTTGTTGAGCGCAACAGGCTGCGCACCGTGCTTGACGGCATCGGCGAGGGCATTATTTCCGTGGACAGAACGGGCGTTGTCACGCATTACAACTCCGCTTCCGTGCAGCTTTTGGGCGGGAAGGAAAATACCCACCCCGCAGCGGCGGCCGGTTATCCGAAAATTGCTGCCGTGGCGATAGAAGCTCTTGATACGGACGAAGTGCGCAACTGTGATTTCACAATCGGCGAAAGGATGCTCCGCATTGCGGCAACCCCGATTCACGAGGAGAACGGTTCGCTTTTCGGTGCGGTTGTGCTGATAACGGACGTTACCGAAAGCGAGAGACTTGAACAGACGCGAAAGGACTATGTTGCAAACGTCAGCCATGAGCTGCGCACGCCGCTTGCATCCATTCGAAGCCTTGCGGATGCGCTTAACGACGGAATGGTGCAGGATGAAAAAGACAGAAAACGTTACTACGGCTATATCCTGCGCGAATCGATACGCCTTTCAAACCTTATCAACGACCTGCTTGAACTTTCAAGGCTTCAGAGCGGCGGCGTTGCGTTCTCAAAGGGACGGGTTGAACTTTATGAAATTGCATACGATGTTGCGGACAGGATGAACGATGCGGCGGCACAGCGCGGCAAAAGCGTGCGGCTTGAAGCTCCCGAGGGTGAATACTATGCGTACACAAATGCCGACCGCATTGAGCAGGTGCTCATAGCATTGGTTGACAATGCGATAAAACACGGCACGGACGGCTGCACTGTCAGCGTGAACCTTTTCGAAAATGCGGAAAAGAATCGCTATGAGTTTGTTGTCAGCAATCCCGCGGAAGTCGATCCTGCCGACCTTGAGCATCTGTTTGAGCGATTCTACAAAGCGGATCATGCGCACACGGGTGACGGCACCGGACTCGGCCTTGCGATAGTTTCAGAGGTGCTTAACCTTCTGGGCGAAAAAATCGATATCGAGTACGAGAACGGAATCATTGCGTTCCGTTTCACGGCCGAAAAATGCAGCACGCCGAAAAAACACCGCGCCTTGCAGAAGGCGGAGAATAAAAATGAGGACGGGGAACCGACGGCCTGAGACCGAGGGTTCGGAACGAAATGAAATGATTATTTCGGATATTTCATCGGAAGAAACCAAAATGCAGACAGAGGGCATTGAATCCTGCGGACTTTTTGCAAACGGCGGAAAATCATGCAGGCTTTGCCCGCTTGAGTGCGGGGTTAACCGTGCGGAACATGCGGGCGTATGCGGTGTGGGCGGATTTGCAGCGGAAAGCCTCGGAAACAGGAACCCGTACGAAACCGCGCTCATTGCAAGAGCGGCGCGGCATTACTGCGAGGAACCGCCGATTTCCGGCGCGGAAGGCAGCGGCGCGATCTTCTTTTCGGGCTGCAATATGGGCTGCGTTTTTTGCCAGAATATGGACATCAGCCAATCTGCAAAGGGCGTTGTGAAGGATGCGGGGGAGCTTGCGGACATAATGCTGCGCCTGCAGGAACTCGGCTCGAACAATATCAATTTGGTCACTCCCGCACCGCATGTGCGCATGATTGCAAAAGCCGTTCCGCTTGCACGGATGCGGGGATTGCGCATTCCGATAGTTTACAACACAAATGCTTACGAAAAGGTTGAAGCTCTGCGCCTTATGGAGGGGCTTGTTGACATCTATCTTCCGGATTTGAAATACGTAAGCTCCGCCGCCGCAAAAAAATACAGCCGAAGAGAGGACTACTTTTCCGCTGCCGCTGCCGCCGTGCGGGAAATGCAGCGTCAGTGCGGGGTTTTGCAGGTCGATAAGAACGGAATTGCAAAGCGCGGAATGATCGTTCGCCATCTTGTTCTGCCCGGTTCGGTGGATGAAGCGCGCGGAGTGCTGGATTTTATCAGGGAGAATCTTCCTCTCGAAACACATATTTCACTGATGAGCCAGTATACACCGATGTTTGAGCTTCAGCCCCCGCTTAACAGAAGGCTCCTGAAGCGCGAATACAAAAGGGCCGTTGATTATGCACTTTCCCTCGGATTCGAAAACATCTACACGCAAAGCCTTTCATCCGCAAGCGCGGAATTCACTCCGGAGTTTAACGGCTTTTTCGAGTGATATGCGAGCGGAGAGAACGCATTGCGAATATAAAAAAGCGAATAATAACTGTTGTATACTGCCGTGAATGCGCATGACGCACACTCGCGGTTTTTGATTTTTGCGGAATGCAGGCGGCAAAAGGCGCATAAACTGCGGCATGAACGGATTTCAAAAAACGATTGCGGCTGTGCTGCTGGCGGCCGTGCTGCTGTTTATGATCTATCTGCCGAAATGTGCGGGAAAGATGCTTGAACGGGATCAATATCGCGAATGGCTCGAACCGGAGGAGGAGGAATTTTCGGGCGTTATAAACGTTTGGCATGTTGTCGGATTCAAGCCGTATATGGGCAGTGTGGGAGCATGGCTCAAAAAAATTGCGGACAGAGCGGAACGACGGCATTTCGGTGTTTATTTTGAGGTTGAATCAATTTCGGAAGCGGAAGCGGAAGCGAAGCTTCAAAACGGAGAATTTCCGGACGTGATAAGCTTTCCTGCCGGTTTTTTGAACGGCAGGGAGCTTCGAATCATGAACGGAACCGAGATTTTCGGTATCGACGGCACGGCTGTGGATTTCGGTGACGGATACGGGGCCGGGGAGCTGCCGGCGGGCTTTGACTGCGGCATGGACGGGCGGACGCTGCGTGCACTTCCGTTTGCGGCGGGGTGCAAGCTTGCGCTGTTTTATCCGGAAAGGGTTACTGCGGCGGAAATGTCCGAAATACTGAAACATATTGCGGAGAACGGCGAAAGCAAAGCCGATGCCGATTCTTGTTCAAACGACGGATTCGGAACCGAGGCAGGGAAGTTTGAACGGAGCAGCGTTGATGAATTTAAAAAGGGCAAGGGGGATTTCTGCATCGGTGATGCGCGCGCGGCGGGAGATATGGAAAGACTTGCTGCCGCAAACAAGGCAAAATATTTCGAGGTGCTGCCCTTTTGCAATGAAACGGACGAGGTGCAGTTTGTGGGCATTTCGGCGAAAACGGAGCGCGAAAAAATGGGCTGCATTTCGGAATTTATTGCAGATATGCTTTCCGCTGCGCGGCAGAGCGAGCTTTGCACATTGGGACTTATGCCGATGAACCCTGCGGCGGAGAAAAAGTTTGAGCAGTCCTTTTTGACGGAAGCATACGGGCTTTTGAGCGAGAGCATCCTTAACCTCCCGAACGCTTTTACCGGTGCAGCGGCGCGGAGAGCCGCTTTTTGACAAACGCCCGCCCGTTTAAGCCGTTCTCAAAAAAAGATGAGGACGAAAAACCTTTACAAACGCCTGTTTTTGCTGTAAAATACAACATGGGGATTTGTGCCGCGGCATTCATTCCGGAACGGGAAGCATTTGAACGCGATCCCCGAAACAGGAGGAGAGGAAACGGGATTTTTAATGGAAAAAAACGATATGCTTGCAAGGGCTCTCGGAAATCTGCCGTTCAGGCGGAATGTTCGGGCGCGGGAATTCACAACTTTCCGCATCGGAGGTCCCGTAACTTTTTTTGCGGAGCCGAAGGATGCGGACGAGCTTTGCGCAATGCTTTCTGCGGCGCGGAGCTGCGATTACCCTGTGTATATTATCGGCAACGGCAGCAATCTTCTCGTTTCCGACAGCGGCGTTGAGGCTCTGTTCATCCGAATCGGTGCGCGCATGGCGGGCGTCGGGTTTGACGGAACAAGGCTGAAATGCGGAGCGGGTGCACTGCTCTGCACGGCTGCAAAGGCGGCCGTCGCCGAGGGACTTGCGGGGCTTGAATGGGCAGCGGGTATCCCGGGCACGGTCGGCGGTGCGGTTGCAATGAATGCAGGTGCATACGGCGGGGAGATAAAACAGGTGCTGAAAAGCGTCACCGTTGTTGAATGCGGACGCATTGCAAAAAAAATCGTTCACGCGGGCGATCTTGGGTACAGAAGCTCTGTTTACGCCTTTCCGAATGCCGTTGTTGCGGGAGCGGAGTTTGAACTTGCTGTTGATGCCGACGGGGAAGCTCGGCGCAGAATGGAGGAATTCAATATGCGCCGCAAAGAAAAGCAGCCGCTTGAGTATCCTTCCGCAGGAAGCACTTTTAAACGGCCCGAGGGGCATTTCGCAGGTGCGTTGATAGAACAGGCGGGGCTCAAAGGCACAAGAATCGGCGGGGCGGAAGTCAGCCCGAAGCATGCGGGGTTCATCGTCAATTGCGGCGGAGCAACATGCGCGGATGTGCTTAACCTGATTGACCTTGTGCGCGAACGCGTATATAAAGAATTCGGTGTTCTGCTTGAGCCGGAGATCAAAATTATTAAATAAAATTCGAGTACAACAATATAAACAAAAACGGAAAACATACATCGGGATAAAACTGAGGAAAACAGAATGTATATTTTAATCGTCACAGGGCTTTCGGGTGCGGGAAAATCTCAAGTTCTCGGCATTCTTGAGGATATGGGCTTTGTATGCGCGGATAATATGCCCTGTCAGCTTGCAAAACAATACATTGAGCTTTGCAGCAGCAGCGAAAACAACATCGAACGCGTCGCGCTTGTTATCGACAGCCGCGAATCGGTGTTCGGCTACAATCCGCTCAACACTTATGATGAACTGCGCCGGCTTGAATGTCCGTACGAAATAATGTTCCTTGAGTGCGAGGACAGCGTGCTTGTGCGCCGATACAGCGAAACGCGCCGCCGCCACCCGATGAATGACGATGTCGGCATAGGCATTCAAACCGAACGCGAAATTCTGATCCCGTTGAAGGAGAAGGCGAATTATATCGTTGACACGACGAACATGCGGCTGAACGAGCTTCGAAAAACGGTTGAGGATATTTTAATGCGGGGAAAGAATATTCCGCTCAGACTGATAATTTCAAGTTTCGGCTTCAAACGCGGAATTCCGAAAAATGCGGATTTTATCTTCGATATGCGCTACACCGCAAACCCGTTCTACATTGAAGAGCTGCGCTGCAAATCCGGCAGGGATGAAGAGGTTCGCCGATTTATTTTTTCCGATGCAAATGTTCGCAGGCAGCTGAACATGATAGAAAACATGCTGGATCTTGTGATTCCGGAGTTTATAAAGCAGGGCAAGCGGCGGCTTATGGTTGCGTTCGGATGCACGGGCGGCAGGCATCGTTCCGTTGCGATGGCGGAAGCACTTCACGACAGAATGAAAGACAAATGCTCCGTTCTGCTTGAGCATCGGGATCTTGTTTCCGAAGCGGATGATATAAGGACGCGGTTTGAACCGAAATAGAACAGTATTGAGATAAATATTGCGGCGGCGAATAAAAAAGCGCAGCGCAAAGGGCGGCACGAACGTGCACATTTGAAATGAACGAAAAAAAACACAACAGCAAAATCGACGGCAGCGGTTTTAAAACCGAAAATGCAAAAAAAACGGCGGAACAGAGCGAACACGAATGCCCGTCGTTCTCTGCCGGAGTAAAAAAGGAAATTTCGGAGCAGAAAATAAAGCGTGAGGCCGATGCGCACGCGCTTTTAAGCGCATTCACTCTGAGTATCGGTGCGCTGAAACTGATGCCGGCGATGCGGCGCTGGGGTGTGCACTATGTGCTTGAAAGCGAAGCGGCGCTGAGCCTTGTTTCCAAGCTGGCGGCACAGTATTTCGGGCTTGAAAGCCAATTGAACCGCGTTAAGCACGAGCGATTGAATGCGGAATACTGCGAACTCCTGCTCCACGGGAACGGTATTGATGATTTTTTGACGGCGACCGGGCTTGTGAGCTTTGATGCGCAGGGCGAAAAGAGTTATGAGCCGCATGTTCCGAAGAGTGTTATCGAAACAGAGATGCAGCGGCGCGCATTTATTCGCGGGCTGTTCCTTGCCTGCGGTTCGGTGTCGGAACCAAAAAAAGCATATCACTGTGAGCTTGTGTTCAAAAATGCCGAGCTTGCAATGTTTTCAAAACGGATGATCTCCGATTTCGGAATTCGTATCAAGTGCACCGAACGCAAGGGCAGCATTGTGCTGTACATCAAAGAATCGGAGACACTGTCGGATTTTCTTGCACTTGCCGGGGCATCGGATGCAGTGATGGTGCTTAACGAACAGCGAATCGTGCGCCAACTCAACAACACTGTGAACAGGGGCGTGAACTGCATAAATGCAAACATTGAGAAGGCAACGCGCACGGCAATGAAGCAGGCGGAGGATATTCGCCTTGTTCTGAGCGTTGTCGGCGCGGAGAATCTTCCGCCGCCGCTTCGCATTGTCGCGGAAGCGAGGCTCAACAATTTTGAAATGCCGCTGTCCGAACTTGCGGAGGAAATAGGCATCGGCAGATCCGCCGCAAATTATCGCCTCAGAAAACTGTGCGAAATGGCGGAAGACATACGGACGAAAATGCCGGACTGATTCAGTGGGGGCGGTTTCCGCGTTTTCCGCAAACAGTGCGGCATGGGGAAAAGGTTCATCGGCACAAAGGAGGAAAGAATGGGTTTTACGCATCTTCATGTTCACACCGAATACAGCCTGCTGGACGGCGCGGCGCGGATACGCGAGCTTGTTTCGCGTGCAAAGGAATTGGGCATGGATTCGCTTGCGATAACGGATCACGGCAATATGTACGGCGCGATAGCATTTTATAAAGAGTGCATGAAACAGGGGATAAAGCCCATTGTCGGCATGGAAACCTATGTTGCGCCGAATTCAATTTACGAAAAACAGGGCACGAGAGAAAACGGCCACCTTGTGCTTTTATGCAAAAACGAAACGGGGTACAAAAACCTTATCAAACTGTCCTCAATTGCGTTTGTGGACGGTTTTTATTATCGGCCGCGCATTGACTATAATTTGCTGGAAAAGCATTGTGAGGGGCTTGTATGCCTTTCGGCATGTCTTGCGGGCGATATTCCGCAGCTTCTGCTGATGAACAGATACGATGAAGCGCGCCGCCTTGCAAAACGCCTTCAGGGTATGTTCGGCGATGATTTTTACATTGAGCTGCAGAATCACGGAATTCCGGAGCAGCTTATAGTTCTTCCGCGTTTGGATGCGCTTGCAAAGGAACTCGGCATAAAGACTGTTGCAACAAACGATATTCACTATGTCCGAAAAGAGGATGCGGAGGCGCAGGATGTTCTGCTCTGCATTCAAACGGGGCATTTTGTGGACGAAACCAACCGAATGCGGATGCAGGCGGATGAATTCTATCTCAAATCGGAAGAAGAGATGCTTCGCCGCATGAGCGGCTATGAGGAGGCGGTTCGAAACACTGCCGAGGCGGCACAAAAATGCAGCCTGACGATCGAATTCGGCAAGCGGCACCTGCCGGGTTTCACCGCGCCGGATGGCATGACGAACGAACAGTATCTGCGCCGGCTTTGCACCGACGGACTGCGCCGCCGCTACGGTGAGCCGACAAAGGAACATCTCGAAAGGCTTGAATACGAACTGAACGTTATAATCTCGATGGGGTTTGTGGATTATTACCTTATCGTGTGGGACTTTATTCACTTTGCAAAAACGCACGGCATACCCGTGGGACCCGGACGCGGCAGCGGCGCGGCAAGCATTGCAGCATATGCAATGGGCATCACGGACATAGACCCGATTCGCTACAACCTGATTTTTGAACGTTTCCTGAACCCCGAACGCGTCAGTATGCCGGATTTTGACGTGGACTTTTGTTATGAACGGCGTCAGGAAGTCATTGAATACGTAAAAAACAAATACGGCAGCGATCATGTTGCGCAGATAGTGACTTTCGGCACGATGGCGGCACGCGGTGCCGTTCGCGATGTCGGCAGGGTGCTTCGCATTCCCTACCAGGATGTGGACAGAATTGCAAAACTCATCCCGCAGGAAAAGGATATCACCCTTTCACGCGCAGCGGAGCTTGTTCCGGAGCTTAAGAACCTTTGCGAAACAGATGACAGCGTGAAGCGGCTCATGATGCTTGCAATGAAGGTTGAGGGACTTCCCAGAAACACTTCAACTCATGCGGCGGGTGTTGTTATTTCATCCCTTCCGACGATGGAGCTTGTTCCGCTTCAGCGCAATGATGAGGCTGTCACGACGCAGTTCACAATGACGGAGCTTGAAGAGCTCGGAATGCTGAAGATGGATTTTCTCGGGCTTCGGACGCTGACCGTGATTCGTTATTGCTGCGAATACATAAAGCGGTCCGGGGGAACGCCTCCGGACTTTGACAACTGCAATTACGACGACAAATGCGTATATGACCTTATAAGTTCGGGCGACACCGTTGGAGTTTTTCAGCTTGAGTCGGGCGGGATGACGCATTTCATGATGCAGATGAAGCCCACAAGCCTTGAGGACATTATCGCCGGCATTTCGCTCTATCGCCCGGGTCCTATGGATCAGATTCCGCGCTACATTGAGTGCAAACAGAATCCCGGAGCGGTGAAATACGAAACGGAGCTTTTGCGGCCGATTTTGAACGCAACCTACGGCTGCATGGTCTATCAGGAGCAGGTAATGCAGATTGTCCGCGACCTTGCGGGGTATTCGCTCGGCAGGAGTGACCTTATCCGCCGCGCAATGAGCAAGAAAAAGCACGATGTTATGGCGCAGGAGCGCAAAAACTTTATCTACGGCGTTGAGGAAGACGGCGTTGTGAAAATTGACGGTGCACTGCGGCGCGGCGTTTCGAAGGAAGCGGCGGAGAAGATTTTTGATGAAATGATGGATTTTGCATCATATGCATTCAACAAGGCTCATGCGGCGTGCTATGCGGTGGTTGCTTATCGAACCGCGTTGCTCAAATGCCTGTATCCTGCGGAGTTCATGACTGCACTCATCAACAGCTATCTTACTGCGGCGGACAGGGTCTCGTTCTATATTTACTATTGCCGCAAGCACGGAATAAGAATTCTTCCGCCGGATATAAACCGCAGCGAGGCACGTTTTTCGGTTGAAAACGGTGCTGTAAGATTCGGCCTTGCCGCGATACGCAACGTCGGAGAGGGAGCGATGAACGATGTGCTGGAGGAGCGGAGCCGCGGCGGAGCGTTTTCGGATTTTTCGAATTTCCTCCGAAGAACTTCCGACGGGCTGAACAAACGCCTGCTGGAGGGGCTTATAAAGGCTGGCTGTTTCGATTGTTTCGGCGTTTCGAGAAAATATCTGACGGCGCATTTTGAACAGGAGTTCACTGCGGCCGCCGCCGAAAGAAAAAGACTTGAAACGGGACAGCTTTCGCTTTTTGATTTCGGCGGGGATGACGGCGGAAGCATGATGAACACGGTTTCCGAAGCGGATAAGGCCGATATGAAAACGGAGTTTGAGCTTGATATTCTGCTCCGTGCCGAAAAGGAGGTTCTCGGCGTATATGTCAGCGGGCATCCGCTCATGGAATACGAGGCTGCGCTTTCTGCATTAACGCCCTGCATCGAGCTTGCGGAGGCGGACGGTTCGGGTGCAATACATGATAACCAAACCGTGACGGCGGGAGGAATCATCGGTTCCCTGAGAACCCGTGCGGTCAAATCCGGCGCGGGATTGATGGCGTATGCGGTGCTGGAGGATATGAGCGGAAGCATTGAGATTGCGGCGTTCCCGAGCATTTACCAAAAGTATGCTTCCCTTATTGCAAACGATAAATGCGTTGCGGTCCGCGGCAGGTTCTCCATGCGGGAGGACAGGGACAATTCAATATTGATTGACGAAATTGTTCCGCTGCAAAAGGGTTCAAAAAACGCGGGGGAAAAGCGGCTTGCGCTGAATTTTCTTTCCGACGCGCTGCATCTTCGGAATGCGGCTGTTGAACTGCTGCACAGATTTCCCGGAAACACGGAGGTTTTGTTTCGCGATGCGGCAACGGGAAAGGTTTTGCTTGCGCCGCGCCACTGCTGCGTGAACTGTGCGGAGGAGCTGCTGTTTGAACTGAAGCGTATGCTTGGGGAAGAGAATGTAAAAATTGTTCGCAAAAAGTAATATTGAGATTAAGGCGAAATAAGCAATTAAGGGGCAAAAGATGAAACGAATCGGAGTTTTAACAAGCGGAGGCGACACTCCGGGCATGAATGCGGCGATACGCGCCGTTTTCAAAACCGGGGTGGATATCGATTTGCAGGTAATGGGCATTTACCACGGCTACAAAGGCCTTATTGAAGGCAGGGTCGGGTACCTTGCCCATGCCGACGTTGAAAGCAAAATGCACAAGGGAGGAACGATACTTCGCACGGCGCGGAGCGAGGAGTTTAAAACGGAGGGCGGAATCGAAAAGGCAATTTCCGTTCTGCGTGCATACGAAATTGAAGGGCTTATCATCATCGGCGGCGACGGCAGCTTTAAAGGTGCGGATGCTCTCAGCAAGCGCGGCATTCCCGTCATCGGCATTCCGGGAACGATCGATAACGATATGGGGTATACGGATTTTACCATTGGGTTCGATACAGCCGTGAACAATGTTATGAACGAGATTTATAAAATTCGCGACACGATGCGTGCGCATGACAGGGTCGGCGTTATCGAGGTCATGGGAAGAAGATGCGGAGATATTGCACTTTGGGCGGGTGTTGCAGGCGCGGCAGACATAATTCTCGTTCCGGAACGTCCTCTTTCATGGGCGGATGCGGCGAACCGGCTTGCCGCAAACAAACTCCGCGGACAGCTCACAAGCATTGTTATGATCGCCGAAGGCGCGGGCAAAGCGGAGGATTTCTGCGAATACGTTCGAAAATACACCGATGTTGAGATAAAGGCGACGGTGCTTGGCTATATCCAGCGCGGCGGCAACCCGTCCGCGTTCGACAGAGTGCTTGCCGCTAAAATGGGACAGCGTGCGGTTGAACTGCTTGCGGACGAGGCGCATATGCGCGGAACGGACCGTGCGGGAAGCAGAGCGGCGGAAAATAACGATTTGCGAGAGAACTTCGGATACGCCGTGGGCATAAGGGAAAACCGCATTATCAGCGTTCCGCTTGCGGAAGCAGTTTCAACGCGGGATTGCTTTGATGATAAACTTTATGACCTGAATTCGGTTATGGCAAAATTCTGAGTGCGGCTCAGTGAACGGAAAAGGAAGCAAACAGAAAAATTCATGGATTTAAACAGAAAACGAATGAATGCCGGCATAACCGCCGAGGATAACCGTTCGGAGCTGTCGGCAGGTTCGACGGTGACGCTTGAAATCACGGCATACGGTTCGGAGGGGCAGGGGATTGCAAGGCATAACGGCATGGCTGTATTCGTGCCGGGCGCAATTTGCGGAGAAACCGTTGAAGCGGAAATAAAAAAAGCCGCACCCTCGTTTGCGGAAGCGAAACTTCAAAAAATCCTTCGGCCGTCGGCAGAAAGGGTAATTCCGCCCTGCCCGCATTATGCCGAATGCGGGGGCTGTGATATTCTTCACATGAGCTATGCGGAGCAGCTCCGCATGAAGCGCGAAACCGTGCGCAGTGCAATGGAGCGCATAGGAGGCTTTCGCGGGATTGAAATTCTTCCGTGCATCGGCGCGGACAAGCCCGAACATTACCGAAATAAGGCCGTTTTTCAGTTTGCAAATGCCGAAAAGACAAATAAGAAAAAACTTCGGCAGGTTCTTTCAGGCTATTACGAACAAAAAAGCCATAAACTCGTGCCCGTTGAAACATGCATGATTCAGAACGAAGAGGCAATGACGGCGAAAAGAATCGTTGCCGAATGGGCGAATTTGTTCGGCATCCGCGCTTTCGATGAAAAACAAAAAAGCGGGACTTTGAGGCAGCTTATGGTGCGCAGAACCGAGGGCGGAACGATGGCTGCGATAGTAACAACAGGCGCGCTTCCGCATTCGGATGAGCTTGTTTCAATGCTGAAACGCGGTCTGCCGTCGCTTGCATCCTGTATCCACGGAATCAACCGCAATCCGCGTGATCCGGGTATCGGCAGCAAAACCGAACTGCTGTTCGGCAGCGCAGAACTTGCCGAAACGGTTTGCGGATTGAAATTCAACGTCGGTGCGCACAGCTTTTTGCAGGTGAACCCCGAACAGACGCAAAAGCTGTACCTTGCCGCCGCAAATGCATTGAACCTGACTGCAAACGATGATGTTGCGGATGTTTTTTGCGGGATAGGCACGATTTCCTTGCTTTTGGCTCAACGCGCCCGCTCCGTTCTGGGCATTGAAGCGGTTCCGCCCGCCGTTAAGGATGCCCGTAGGAATGCAAAACTCAACAACATCAAAAACGCGGAATTCATCTGCGAAAATGCCGAAACAGCCCTGCCCCGCCTCGTTGCGGAAGGCAAACGCTTCTCGGCAATTTTGCTCGATCCGCCGCGCCGCGGAGCGGAAAAACCCGCTCTTGATGCAATTGTAAACAGCGGAGCCGAACGCATCGCATATGTTTCCTGCAACCCCGCAACGCTTGCCCGCGACTGCAAAATACTCGCCGCCGCAGGCTATTACCCGATGTCGGTTCAGCCCGTGGATATGTTCCCGATGACACATCATGTCGAGACGGTATGTTTATTGTCCAAACTTCAAAGTAAGGAACATATCGAGATCGAAGTGAAGATGGACGAGCTGGATTTGACTTCGGCTGAAAGCAAGGCAACCTATGAGGAAATCAAGGCGTATGTTCTGGAACATACCGGACTGAAGGTCAGCTACCTCTATATCGCACAGGTGAAGCAGAAATACGGCATCATTGAGCGTGAGAACTACAATAAACCGAAATCCGAATACGCCAAGCAGCCTCAATGCCCGCCGGAGAAGGAAAAGGCAATTACGGAGGCACTGAAGCACTTCGGGATGATTTTGTAGATGCCTTTTGAAAGAAATTGCAGGTGGCGGTCGGTACCAAATGATCTTTCGCTAACAAGTTGTCTAAAGGTTAAACTGTCAGTATAAGAATGCTAACGAAGGTGCGTAAAACACGGAACTGCGATATTGGGAATATCCGAAAGCTGATTTTTTCCCAAGAAGGCATCGTTGAATAAGAGGTGGATGGTATGTCGGCAAAAAAGAAAAACATAATTAGCAAGGCTAGCCCTCACACAATAAAAAAATTTGAGCTGATAGAAGAGTACATCAAATCGTGGGCACAGAAGTTGCTGCTGACTGAGTCTTGCAATGGGCTGATCTTTATAGACTGTATGTGCAACAGTGGTGTATACACCGACGATGCCGGGCAATTGGTGAAAGGTACAGCAGTACGCGTCTCAGAAGCACTTAGGGAAGCATCAAGAAGCTATACGGAGAAAAATATACACATTTACTTGAATGACAAGGATAAAGCGCGCGTAGATGAGCTAAAAAAGCATCTTCCACAGGATGAGCGCAATTTTAAGATTGTCACCTCTTGCGGTGATGCGCACGAGCTACTCCGAACTATCGGACCACAGTTATATGGAACTGGGCACCTGCATTATTTCCTGCTCTACGATCCGTATGATGCGACTATTGACTGGGAAGCACTTCTACCGTTTTTCCGTAACTGGGGTGAAGTTATGATTAATCACATGGTTTCAGATCCGGTGCGGGCGATCACAAGCGCCAAGAAGAAAACGACAAAGGCAAAGTACGAGAACACTTATCTGGAAGACTTTGAGAAACTGGTGCCTTACGGAAGTGACAAGAAGGCCTATGAGGCTAGAGTGGAAGAAATCATAAATTCACTGAAAGGAGCTCGCAGGTACTACGTATCGGCATTTCCGTTCTATAACACGCAGAACTCGCTCGTCTACAATTTGATTCATTGCACGAGCAACAAGGAGGGATTTAAGCTCTACAAGAAGAGTGCTTGGAAGGTATTTGGCGCACAGTCCTCTACCAAGCACTCGGTTGAGAACAGGCAGTTGTCATTTAACCTTTTCGGTGAGATTGCTGAAGAGGAAAGCTGCTTGCATGTTATCGATATAGCGAAATACCTGCAGCGCAGCTTTAGAGGCCGAAAGCAGGTGCCGCTGGATGAGATGTGGGAACTTCTGGATAACCACCCGATTTTCCCGTCAGAGGGATTTCGCAATGAGGTAAAGAGCGATCTGACCGATTTCTTTGGCGCGAAGATTGAGCAGATTGTGAATCCTGATACAGGAAAGAAGGAAACGGTGATCTCTTTCTCTTCTTGAGATTGAGTTTCAAATAGATGAGGTGATTGGAATTTATGGCAACGTCGCAGAAATTTGGTGGCAATTGGACTGAGAAGAAGTTGAATATCTTCACCAGCTACCTGGACGCATACCTGATTGCACTGCAAAATCAGAAGTTTAAGAAGATTTATATAGATGCCTTTGCTGGAACCGGTGAGATCGAGACCAGTGACGGCGGGCAGTTTCTTGTGGGCTCTGCTAAGCGTGCACTGGCGTCTGAAAAGAAGTTCGATCATTACTATTTCATAGAAGCGGACTCTCAGAAGGCAGGAGAACTTCAGAATATGATAAACTCCGAGTTTCCACAGATGAGGGGAATTGTTACAATTTACTGCGGCGATGCGAATGATAAGCTCGCGGAGATTATTAGCAACGTAGACTGGAGATATAACAGAGGATTGCTGTTCTTAGATCCATATGCGACGCAGGTAAATTGGGCTACGCTTGAAAATGTAGCACAGACGAAATCGATAGACGTATGGTACCTGTTTCCGTTCTCTGCACTTGAACGTATGCTGCCGAAAAACGGAAAGTACGATAAATGGGAGGATTGCATAGATCGATTGCTTGGAGATGCCGGATGGAGGAAGGAATTCTATAAGAAAGATCCTCAGATGACGCTTTTTGACTTGTTCCCGGAGCCCGGACAGAGCGATGGCGAACGGATGGTTAAGGACGCAAATCCAGATTACATAAAGGAGTATATCCTCTCTCGACTTGGGACAATCTTTCCATGTGTGTCAAAGCATGCGCGGATTTTCAGGAACAGCAGGAACTCGCCGATGTTCCTATTCTGCTTTGCCATTGCGAGTGAGAGTCCGAAAGCGCAGGGACTTGCACTGCGGATGGCAGACTACATATTAAAGAACAAGTAGGCGGAGGATGAAAGCACCTTGAAGACGATAAAACGAAAATCCATGCTTTATCAAACAGGGGTAGAGTATGGTGACTACACAATGAATCACGTGCAGGGGTGTGCACATGGGTGCAAATATCCATGTTATGCATTCCTGATGAAGAAGCGCTTCGGGCAAATTAAGGATTACGAGAGCTGGCTTGAGCCAGTGCTTGTATCAAACACGCTTGAATTGCTGGATAAAGAGATACCGAGGCTCAGAGATAAGATTCAGTCTGTGCAGCTTTGCTTTACCACAGATCCGTTCATGGAAGGATATCCAGAGGTGTCCCAGATGAGCATTGCGGCTATCCGAAAACTGAACGAGGCCGGTATCAAATGCACTACATTGACGAAGGGATTGCTTCCCATAGAATTGGCGGAACTTTCTCCGGAAAATGAATATGGGATCACGTTGATAACGCTGGATGAAGCATACCGGGAACAGATGGAACCGGGAGCTGTTCCCTGTGCAGACCGACTGGCAGCACTGAGAGCGCTTCACGAAGTTGGTTGCAAGACGTGGGTGAGCATAGAACCGTATCCAACACCGAACATGATAGAGCAGAATTTACGCGAAATCTTGGAAGCTGTAGCATTTACCGACAGGATCATCTTCGGCAGAACGAATTACAGCAAGACAGCAAACGCCTATGAAGGACAAAGGCACTTTTACAATGAATGCGCAGCAGAGGTGACGGCTTTCTGTCAAGAGCGCGGCATTGATTATCACATAAAGGAAAAGACGATCACAGAAGAATGAGGTGGAAACAGTGGCGTTATTACAAGACTTGATCCGGCAGATCAACGATCCAACACTCAGGGATAGGATTTTGCAGGAAACAGATAAACTAATGAAACAAAAAAAGTTCGGGCTTGTGTTTGAAGAGCATCTGCCCGAATGCACGCCACTTCATGATGTTCCAATCCGTGTCGGTTCAAAAGTGGCGTTAAAGACAGGCTATGTCAGCGATATTTATATGGTCATAAAGCTCGATGGGAACGAAGCTCTCTGCGACCGCAGAGAGACGCATGAGAAAGTAACTTTCCAGCTGGATGAGATTGTCGCTATTGCAGAATTTGGCGAGCCGATCTATCCCACACTAAAACCGCTGGATGCAGTTCAGAACGCTCCAGATAGCGACCTTTGGCATACGCTGATTGAGGCGGACAACTACCACGCGCTCCAGCTGCTGGAATACCTGTACGCAGAGAAGGTGGACTGCATCTACATCGATCCACCATACAACACCGGAGCAAAGGACTGGAAGTACAACAACGATTATGTTGACAGCTCTGATGCTTACCGCCACAGCAAGTGGCTCTCCATGATGGAGAAGCGCCTGAAAATTGCGAAAAAACTTCTGAATCCGAATGATTCCGTCCTTATTGTTACCATTGATGAAAAGGAGTACCTACATTTGGGCTGCCTTCTTGAGGAGATTTTTTCTGGGAAAACGATGCAAATGGTTAGTATAACCATTAATCCCTCTGGAGCAAAGCGAGATAATCTATTTTCGCGCTCTGATGAATATGCGTATATTATTCTCTTTGGTAACGCACAAGTGGTACACCCGAAAGGAAATGGCGATGAACGAGAAGTAAGATGGTGGTATTTACGCAGAACGGATTATGCCTCCAGAAGAGGGACTATTAAAGGAGGTGTGGCCCAATTTTATCCAATATATGTTGATGATAAGACAATGAAGATCATTGCTATAGGAGAGGCATTGAAACCAGAGCAACAAAGAGTTAATATCCCAGCTATTGAAGGTGCTACTCCTGTATTCCCCGTTAGAGACGATGGAGTTGAAATGAACTGGGGAATAACAAGGGACTCTTTACAGAAACTTTGTAAAGAAGGCGTTGTAAGAGTTTCTCCAGGAAGCAAAAACCAACCATATGTGTTTAGATATTTAAGTGCTAATTATGTTGATAAAATTAAAAGCGGTCGATGGGCCGTACGAGGTCTACGCGAGGATGGAACAAAAATAGTTGTCGAAACAGAAGGTAAGGTTACAAGAACGACAACCGTATGGCAAAACAAAAGTTATGATGCGGGACAATACGGAACATCTGTACTTGGCGATATAATAGGAAGCGGTAAATTCACTTTCCCAAAATCGGTGTATGCTGTAATGGATACACTCAAGTATTTTATTGCAAATAAGAAAAATGCTCTTGTTGTTGATTTTTTCGCAGGATCTGGTACAACCATGCATGCTGTCAATCTGTTAAATTCGATAGACAATGGTCATCGTCGGTGTATTATGGTAACCAACAATGAAGTTTCAGCGGATGAAGCAAAAGCGTTAGATGAAAAAGGATATAGGCCAGGAGATAAGGAGTGGGATAGACGCGGTATTGCTAGGTATGTCACATGGCCTCGAACGGTTTGTTCCATTAAGGGATGCAATATTGATGGCAAACCTCTCGATGGGAACTATGGATGTAACGTAGAACAATATACCGAAATTGACGGGGAAACCATTAATCCCGAAACTGGAAAAAAGATTCGAGGAAAAGTATATAAAAAAGAAAAAGAACCTGCTTATCCTGAATTAGCGGATTTGAAGATGTCTGATGGATTCAAAACCAATGCTGTGTTCTTCAAACTGAGCTTCCTCGACAAAACCTCCGTTGCTCTCGGTAGGCAGTTCCGTGAACTGCTTCCGGTGCTCTGGATGAAGGGCGGAGCCATTGGTAAGTGCCCAGCTCTTGAAAATGATGATCTCCCGAATATGCTGATCTTGCCGCAAAACAAAATGGCTGTTCTGGTAGATGAAATATATTATTCAGAGTTCGATGCCGAATTGAGCCAGCATCCAGAAATCCAGACAATCTTCATTATAACGGATTCAGAGACAGCATACCGGTCGATGATCCGTACCTATGATGGCAAAGACTGCTATCAGCTTTACAGAGACTATCTGGATAATTTCAGAATCAATACGGGGAGGTAACCATGAGAGTAGAATTATTCCCTTTTCAGAAAAGAGCGCTTGCTGATATCCGTATGAAGACTGCGGAGGCAATGGGCAGCTATCACAGAACACATGCGCCGCAGGTGGTTTCCTTTACTGCTCCAACCGGAGCCGGAAAGACCATCATTATGTCCGCGCTGATTGAGGCTATTCTTTTCGGTGATGAACAGTATATGGAGCAGCAGGATGCAATCATCGTCTGGCTTTCGGATTCGCCTCAGCTGAACGAGCAGTCAAAGCAAAAGATCGACTCCAAGGCTGATAAGATCAAGTTGTCGCAGTGCGTTACAGTTTCCGAGGAATCCTTTGATAAAGAGGTATTTGAGGACGGTCATGTTTATTTTCTGAATACGCAGAAGCTGTCGGTCACCTCCAAGCTAACGAAAAATGGCGATGGCAGGACTTATACAATTTGGCAGACGCTTGCAAATACTGTTCGGGAAAAGAGCGACAGGCTGTACTTTATCATAGATGAAGCACACCGCGGCATGCAGGGACGTGAGGCCAGCAAGGCCACGACAATCATGCAGAAATTTATCAAGGGTAGCGATGAGGATCATATTCCGCCGATGCCAGTGGTGATTGGTATGTCTGCGACGACTCAACGGTTCAATGCTCTGGTCGAGGGCACATCCTCAACCATACATAAGTCCATTGTCACAGCGGATGAAGTGCGGACGTCCGGACTTTTGAAAGACCGCATTGTCATCACTTACCCAGAGGCCGGTGCGGTCAACAACGATATGGCTATCCTGCAGGCGGCAGCAGACGACTGGAAGGAAAAGTGGGAACATTGGACGCAGTATTGTTTTGAGCAGCATTACGCCTATGTGAATCCAATTCTGATCATCCAGGTGCTAAATGGAACCGGGGGCAAGCTGACCGATACCAATCTGGATGATTGCATCGCAAAGATCGAGGAGCGGACAGGATTCAAGCTGGAAAACGGTCAGGTAGTCCACACCTTCGGAGGAACAACTGCCTCCCTTACGGTAAACGGGTTTGAAGTACGTTATGAGGAACCTTCTCGTATCGCAGATGACCGAAATATCCGTGTTGTGTTCTTTAAAGAAAATCTGTCTACAGGATGGGATTGCCCAAGGGCAGAGACCATGATGTCCTTCAAACACGCGAATGACGCTACCTATATTGCCCAACTCCTTGGACGCATGGTCAGAACTCCGATGCAGATGCATATTCAGGTCGATGATGTCCTGAATGATGTGCATCTGTTTTTACCGTATTTTAACGAGGAAACGGTCAAAGATGTCGTGGAGGCATTGCAGAGCACTGAGGGTGGAGATATTCCGACAGACATATATGGCGAGTCACTATCTGGAAAACGCTTCGAGACACTAACTGTTAAACCGAAGAAGAAAATGCAAATGTCAATTCCGGGACAGATGACTTTGGAGGTGTTTGCAAATCAAGGTACCGAGGCGCCAGCTTTGGTATCCATAACGGATACACAGGGTGCACCTACTCCGGTACAGCAGCAGACACAGATTCCGGATGTAGCAGAAGTGACACCCGCACAGCCTACAAATGCCTTCCAGCAAATGAGCGCCGATAGCACACAGACCGTTCAGACGGATGTTAAACCGACAGCAGATGCTCAGCCGAGCGCAGTTACTGCACCCGAAACTATGGCTCCAGATAGCCAGCAGGAAGAAGTAGAGGATTTATTTGACCGTGAAGCGGTTATGAAATTTATCAATGATGCCGGCCTGCTTTCTTATAATGTCAGAGCGCTCCGGATTAACGATTACCTCAAATCGCTATATCGGATGGCACACCTGCTTAGTATGTCCAAGCTGCACCGTGAGGCAATCAGAGAGGTGCAGGATGAGATTGTCCAGATGATTCGTGATTATGTGGAAAATCTGAAAGCTAAGGGCAAGTACGATGACCTCGTGCAGCAGGTGAAACAGTTCAAGCTTGCCACGCAGATTTTTGATGTGTTCGGCGAGACTGTGGACAACTATTCTGTTCATGATATGTTTACGACGACCGATACAGACATTGAACGCCAGTTCCAGATTGCCGATGTGAAGTTGGGACGCGAAGGCATCGGTATGGCATACGGCAAAAAGTATGGCAACTTCAGCGACCTCACGGCTTTTAAAGTAGACGTCATCCTTTTTGTTGCTGACGAGGACTGCATGAACAGACTTCATGCCTATGCGGAAAATCGGTTCCACGAACTAAATGATAATTATCGCAGATATATTGCCACTATCGACTCAGAGAAAATCCGCAGAGATTACGACAGCATCGTCTCTGACGGTGATGTGGTCAGCAAGCATAACTTCCGTCTTCCGGAGACAATACAGGTTCCGCATGAGGCCGGTGGCAAAGAATACCGTGATCACTTGTTCGTTAGTGATGCCACAGGAACAGCAAAACTGAAGCTAAACGGCTGGGAGGCTGATCTTATTGCAGAGGAAGAAAAGCGACAGGATTTTGTCTGCTGGATTCGCAATCCTTCCAGAGCGTCATGGGCACTGTGCATTCCATATGAAATCAACGGAGAGATTAAACCAACTTATCCCGATTTTATCATAGTGCGTGAAGATGAGCGCCTTGGTTATGTGATCGATATCCTTGAGCCACACAGTGCAGACTTTAAGGACAATCTTGGAAAGGCTAAAGGTTTTGCAGAATACGCAAGACAGAATCCGGGTGTCGGTAGAATCCAGCTTATCCGTATGGGTAAGGATGCAGCGGGAAGAAATCAGTTCAGACGACTAGATATGTATAAAACAGCAATCCGTGAAAAGGTTTCTTGTGCGATAAACACAGATGAGCTAGATCATATCTTCGATACAGATGGTGTCATCGAGTAAGAATCATAATATCTAGGTATTTTCACAACATCTGGAACTTCGATACTTTTGAAGCAAAGTTGGATAATAACAAACAAAACCTTCCACAGAATTCATCTCCCCACTGGATGAAATCTGTGGAAGGTTATGTTTTAGGAGGCTATGAATGTGCAAGCTGTGATATAGTTGCATCTTCATAGGCGACTAAAACAAGGGGAGTGCAGAGGGGAGCAATCTCCTTTGACGCTGGGTTTCCAATAGGGGCGCGAAGCATCCCTGTTGGCACACGATTTTCCGTAGGAAAGTCTAGTGTGTTATACCTTTGCTTCCGGCCGACGCGGGAAAGGGGTTGGCTTCGCCATCTGCTGTACGGGCAGATAGCGGGTGACAGACACTTTTCTGCGACAGTAGGACAGGCGGATTTTGTGACACCAAGGTGACACAAATGCAGGATTTTTGCAAAGCAAAATCCGACTGGCCGGAGAAGGAAGCAGAGGTATATACAGCCCTTGTCCCGCCGCAGCGACACACTAAAACCACCACGGTAGCTCCAGCCAGAGGTTGTCCATCGCGGTATCTTCCAACGTCTTTGCGCGGCTCTCCCGCAGATTGAAATGAATTGCTGAGCCGATCATCGTATGCTCCACATCGTCTGTAAAGCCATAGCGGTACAGCAGATAGGCTTGTTCACGCTCGGAAAGCCTGTCCAGACCTTCGTACAGTTCACGCATGGTTTCTTTGTCCACATAAATCTGTTCCGGAGACTTGACGGTCGGATCGGCAATGGCTTCGATGCGCAGCAGTCGCTCCTCACCGGGAAGAATCTCATCCAACCGGATTTTCTGCAAGGCAAGTCCGTCTGTGGTGCTGGTCATTTTCTGCTCATATTGAGAGAAAACATCTCGTATCAGGTCGGTCATGGCGTTGCGGATGAACGGTGCGGCATAGGTCAGAAACTTAATCCCCTTGCTGCTGTCAAAGAGAGGGATGGCGGTCAGCAGACCGAGGCAGCCTTCCTGTTCCAGATCGCTGGTTTCTGTACTGAGATCGCTCTCTGCCAGATTGGATTTCAAATAAATCTCATTGGCGGTTTTGCGGATGAAACCCAGATTGTTTTTCAGAAGAAGGTCACGAGCCTCTGTGTCCCCTTTCTGCGCCAGTGCACAAAGCTGCTCATTATCCTGTTTCTTCATCATCCTTCTCCTGTGATGAGGCTTGCTCTAAGGTGGTCTGGAAAAAGCCTGTCAACGCCTGTCCAAGCGTATTAAGTGCATCCCGATTGACACCATCCAAGCCAGCCACACTGCCGATAATCAGATCAGATACCTGCTCCGGTGTAATGGTTGGATTTGTCATATCCTGTCCCTTTGCAACCTCTGTAAACATTTTTTTGGTTTGCTCTGCGGTCATCGACTGAATGGCAGCAAAGTCATTGCCGATTTCTTTTTTCACTTCCTTGACCGCCAGCATAAACTGATTTTCAATGGTGGCAAGGTCAGCTTGATAAACCGATGTTCTCAGATGTGCGATGTCCCGTGCAGTTTGTTCGCCTGCTTCTGTTTTTACCGTTTTCCGCGTTAGGCTGCTGATAGTCGTATATAGCTGGTTCTGCGCGGCATACCCGGCGGCAACCGTATCGTTGAAATACTGCTCTAATATGTAGGTCAGATCAAGAAAGCGAGGACTTTCCAGCAGGTAATTGACCACCTGAGCGTTTGCTTTTCCGGCATAGAGGTTTCTTGCCGCCTGTGCAGATAAGCCCAGCTCGTCAATGGCATAATTCTTTTTATCAGGGACATTGGTTATGCCTAAAAGAAAGTCAGTGGAGACATTAAAAGCTCTGGCAATACGGATGATATTCTCGTCTCCGAGCTTGTCCGTTTTTCCGGTCAGAAACCTACTGAGCAAACTGTCACCGCAGCCAATTTTCAGCGCAAGGTCTGTCTGAGATACTTTGTAGTATTTCATCAGATCGGCAATCCGATCCCGGACAGTACCGGGCAAAAAAGTGTTCGTCATAGCTTATGTCCCCCTTTCCTCTGTCGGCTTTTTGATATACTTCCCGCTTCGGATTCTGGCATCGGCGGGCTTCTCTGCATCTTCCGGGATGATCCAACGGCTTCCTGCCCGCTGTGCGCCGGAGATACGCCCTTGATTGCAGAGAATGCTTACGCGCCGGTGGGAGATACCCCATTTCTCCGCTGTTTCAAAGGTCGATAAAAACTTCATACTGAGCCTGTCCTTTCTGCCAATATCTAATCTTATTATATTCAATAAGTGGAATAATATCAAGACGCATATTGTGAACAAATGCCGCTCTGCGTTTTTGCATTTTTGCAAAAATTCAGGGCGGCATTTTCTTTTTTTGCGCGAATGCCGGATTTCCCGGCTGACGCCGATTTTCTCCGTATATTGAGGCGACAAGAGGAAATTGTCAAATAAATTACGGAGGTATGTATATGAATTTATTTGAAAGTGTAAAGGCGGCAGTCACGGTGAGACAAGCTGTCGAGCACTACGGTCTGGAAGTGAACCGTGGCAACATGGTCTGCTGTCCCTTCCACAATGACCGCACACCCAGCATGAAGCTGAACGAGGATTACTTCTATTGCTTCGGATGCGGGGCCCACGGCGATGTGATCGACCTTGTGACAAGGCTGTTCAATCTGAGCAGCTATGACGCGGCGAAGAAGCTGGCGTATGACTTTGGGATCGACCCGGACAAGCCTCCGGCTGCGGCAGCGCTGCGGAAACCGAAATATCCGCTGGCGAAAGCGTTCCAGAAAGAGGAAATACATTGTCAGCGGATATTGTGCGATTATCTGCATCTTTTGGAGCATTGGAAGATGCAATACGCGCCCAAAACGCCGGAGGATACTCTTGATGACCACTTTGTGGAAGCCTGCCAGATGCTCGATTATATCGAGGATCTGACAGATATTTTAACCTTTGCGGAGTTGGAGGTTCGCGTGAAAACCGTGGATATGCTTCAAAAGGACGGCATGATCGACCGGCTGGAAGAACGCCTGAAACGAGCGGCAAAGGAGGTGGACGCCCGTGACGAAACGGAAATCGGCTAATTTAGACGCGCCTATCTGGTTTGACGGCACGAATATTAACGAGGCACTGTTCTGTGATGAATTTCTGAACAGCCGGAAAATCATCTTTGCCAACGGTGCTTTCTTTACGCCGGACGGCAGGGTGACCGACGATCTGCCGCTTCGTGGCGAAATCTATGAGGAACTGAAATGCTGCGCCGTGAACAATATCCCCCGCAAAATCACCAACATTCTGGAAGTGATGAAGCTGGCGGCTCATGTGGAGGACTTTGCACCGGAAGCAGATAGAATCCATCTGGCAAACGGAACTTTGGCGCTGGACGGCAGCTTTACCGAGGGCAGACCGAACATCGTGCGGAGCAGACTGCCGGTGGCATACCGCCCTGATGCACCGGCTCCCGCCCGGTGGCTTTCTTTTTTGGATGGGCTTCTCTATACAGAGGACATTCCAACCTTGCAGGAGTTCATCGGCTATTGCCTGATTCCCAGCAACAAGGGACAGCGCATGATGGTGATTAAAGGAAACGGCGGCGAAGGGAAATCGCAGATCGGTGCCGTGCTGGGTGCGCTTCTTGGCAGCAACATGAAGGATGGCAGCATCGGGAAGATTTCCGAAAACCGTTTTGCCCGCGCGGATCTGGAACACATTCTGTTGTGTGTGGATGACGATATGCGGATGGAAGCGCTGCGGCAAACCAACTACGTCAAGTCCATCGTGACCGCCCAAGGCAAGATGGACTTAGAGCGCAAGGGTAAGCAGAGCTATCAGGGGTGGATGTTTGCCCGCCTGCTGGCGTTCTCCAATGGCGATCTGCAAGCACTTTATGACCGAAGCGACGGATTTTACCGCCGACAGCTTGTTCTGACCACCAAGGAAAAGCCTGCGGGACGGGTAGATGATCCTGACCTTGCCGAAAAGATGAAAGCAGAGGTCGAGGGCATCTTCCTGTGGGCGTTTGAGGGATTGCAGCGGCTTGCCGCCAACAACTTCAAATTCACGGAAAGCCAGCGCACACGGGATAACCGGGAGGCAGTGAAGCGAGATAACAACAACGTCTTTGATTTTCTGGAGTCAGAGGGCTACATCCGGCTGAAAGCAGACTGTACCATCAGCTCTAAAGACTTGTACGAAATTTACCGGATGTGGTGCGAGGAAAACAATCTGACACCGCTAAAGCGCCGCAGTTTCAGTGAGAGTGTGATTGCGAACCAAAGCAAGTACAATCTGGAATACTGCAACAAGATCACCAATGCTGCCGGACGGCGTGTATGGGGCTTCTTCGGTATTGAAGCGATTGCCAGACCTAATATAAATGGGTTTTCCGACATTTCAGAGCATACGTACGTACCGGAGGACTGGCGGTGATTTTTCTGCGACTGCGCCGTGTACGTATGTACGCAGCGTTTTTCCCAAAACGCCGCTATATGAAAAACTCTGACTGGCAGAGCCTATATTTTGGGGCACGAAATCAAGCTAAGTGAAATCCGTAAATTATTTGCCTGATGGCAGAAATGCTTTCACGAAATCGCACTTCTCGGAACAGCAACATGGGTGCGCGGAAAAGCGGGAAATCATACGCTTTAGAGCGAAGTCACACGGAACAGAAAAGTCGATAGGTGTCACCTGTGGACAGGACATCATAACGGCGATTTTGAGCGGATTTGAGAGTAAGGCTTTTTTCACGATGCAGCGAAGCGGATGCGCCGAATGGCGTACCGGCTTCGCTTTTTCATTATCTGAATTTTGGAGGGGATTTGAATATGAGTGTACGCAATGAAATCAAGGCGCAGATCATTCGCGCCGGTTTTACCATGCAGGAAGTTGTTGACCTGTTACATGATGAATATGGCTGGTCGGACAGCGTTTCCAATTTGTCCGCCAAGTTGCAGCGGGAGAGCATCCGCTATAAAGAGGTCGTCGAGCTTGCCGACGCGCTGGGTTATGAACTGATCTGGCAGAAACGGAGGGAAAAATAAATGAGTAAGCCACAGTTTGCGATTCTCCGCTTTGCAAAGTATAAAGGACCGGAAATTTCTAATATTGAGGCGCACAATGAGCGCACAAAAGACGAATACGCCAGCAATCCAGATATTGACAAGAGCCGCAGCTGTCTGAACTTTCATCTGCTCGAACCGGAGCACAAATATCGTGCAGAGGCAGAGCGGCAGATCAAGGACGCCGGTTGCCGCACCCGTTCGGACAGTGTGCGGCTGGTGGAGGCTCTTGTGACCGCAACGCCAGAGTTCTTCAAGGGTAAGAAGAAAGCTGAAATCAAAGCCTATTTTCAGGAGGCGCTGGATTTCATCCGGGAACACCAAGACCAGAAAACCATTATATCCGCCGTGGTGCATATGGACGAGAAAACGCCCCATATGCACCTTTCTTTTGTCCCGCTGACAGCGGATGGGCGGCTCTGTGCCAAAGAAATCGTAGGCAACAAGAAGAAGCTAACGCAATGGCAGGACAGATTTTGGGAGCATATGGTCAAAAAATACCCGGATTTGGAGCGAGGCGAGAGCGCCAGCGAAACCGGACGCGACCATATCCCACCACGGGTGTTCAAGCAGATGGCTCGTTTGACAAAACAGGCGGAGCGGCTGGATATGCTGCTTTCCGATGTGAAGCTCAGCAACTACAAGGAGCGCACGGCGCAGGTCATGGCGTTTCTGGACAAGTATATTCCGGATGTTGCTGCAATGGAGACACAGATGAAGAAGTATCATAAATGTTTTACCACAGCGGAAGCGGAAAAGGCTGTATTAAAAGCAGAAAACGAGAGCTTGACGGATAAGTTGGAAAAAAGTCAGCAGCAGAGTACCCTCAAGAAACTGCAAGATGCCAAGCTGCAAAGTGATTACGAAGCGGCGCAGGCTGTTCTTGAACGGATTCCACCGGATATTATCAAGGCATACGCACAGCGGGGCAACCGGGAAAGGAAGGTTGATCAGTATAGCGCACTGGAATAAGGATGAATGGAGCGGCCTTGCCGATTTGCTTGCAAATCTGATAGAAAAATACGCGACAGTTCTGGATTTGGACAACCTTCCGGAACCGCCGTATTCTTTTGGCGACAAAGAAACTGTAAATAATTTGGAACATCCAGAGGAAAGCATTGAAAACGCAGAAACGGCATGATATAATTATCGTGCAATTGATGTCCAAACTCAATGTGGGGAGAAAAAAGTGTCCCTGCATTGAGGTACATAAACTTGACGGAGTGAATGACATGAATGGAAAGAATAAAAATAACAATCCGTCCGAGATGATTATCTATACAACAGAAGATGGATTGGCGAAAATTGAAACGACCTTTGACGGCGATACGGTTTGGCTGTCCATTGACCAGATGGCAGAGCTGTTTCAGCGTGATAGAAGTGTGATTGGCAAGCACGTGCGAAACATTTTCAAAGAGGGAGAGCTTCAAAAGACAGCAGTATGGGCAAAATTTGCCCACACTGCTGCCGACGGAAAAGTGTATGATGTCGATTATTATAATCTTGATGTTATCATTTCTGTCGGCTACCGTGTGAAATCTCAGCGCGGCGTGCAGTTTCGTATTTGGGCAACAGGAATTTTGAAGGAGTATATGCGAAAAGGCTTTGCTCTGGATGATGAGCGCCTGAAAAATCTGGGTGGCGGCGGATACTTCAAGGAGCTGCTGGAGCGTATCCGCGATATCCGTGCTTCGGAAAAGGTGTTTTATCGACAGGTGCTTGAAATCTACGCGACCAGTATTGACTATGATCCCAAGGCGGAAATCTCCATTCAGTTTTTCAAGAAAGTCCAAAACAAGATTCATTATGCCATTCATGGACAAACCGCGGCGGAGGTCATTTACACACGCGCCGATGCGGAGAAAGAATTTATGGGATTGACCACCTTTGCGGGCAGTCAGCCCACGCTGAAAGAGGCAGTAGTTGCCAAGAACTATCTGAACGAGAAAGAGCTTCGTGCTATGGGGCAGCTTGTGTCCGGCTATCTGGATTTTGCGGAACGACAGGCGGAGCGGGAGCGGGCAATGACCATGCAGGACTGGTCAGAGCATCTTGATCGGATTCTGACCATGAGTGGAGAGCAGCTGCTGATTGGCAACGGAAGCGTCAGCCATAAGCAGGCTATCGACAAGGCAACCGGCGAGTACAGAAAATACAAAGCCCGTACCCTCAGCGAAGTTGAGCGCGATTATCTGGATTCCATCAAGCTGTTGGAGCAGAAAACAGATAAAAAGTAGGCTGAGGCGGAGAAGACATGATGAAAAAAGAAAAGATAAAAGTCTATATCTATACGCGCGTGTCCACCGCCATGCAGATTGACGGATATTCTCTGGATGCACAGAAATCCAGAATGAAAGCCTATGCCGAGTTCAATGACTATGAGATTGTGGGCGAATACGAGGATGCCGGTAAATCCGGCAAGTCCATTGAAGGGCGTATAGAGTTTAACCGCATGATGGAGGATATCAAGTCCGGTAAAGACGGCGTGTCCTATGTGCTGGTGTTCAAACTCTCCCGTTTCGGCAGAAATGCGGCGGATGTGCTGTCCACCTTGCAGGTGATGCAGGATTTCGGTGTCAATCTGATTTGTGTGGAGGATGGGATCGATTCCTCCAAGGATGCGGGAAAGCTGATGATTTCCGTTCTTTCGGCTGTGGCTGAAATTGAGCGTGAAAATATCCGTGTGCAGACAATGGAGGGCAGAATCCAGAAAGCCCGTGAAGGAAAATGGAATGGCGGCTTTGCGCCTTATGGCTACAAGCTGGAAAAGGGACAACTTTTCATCAATGAGGAAGAAGCAGCGGCAATCCGCGTGATTTTTGACCAGTATGTGCATACGGATACCGGTGCAAACGGTCTTGCAAAATACCTTGCGACCCACGGGATTCACAAAATCCAAAGACAAAACGGGAAAAATCCCCTGTTTGATTCTGCGTTGATCCGCAGGATTCTGAAAAATCCGGTTTACTGCGGGAAAATCGCTTATGGCAGACGACGGACGGAGAAGGTGCATGGTACCCGAAATGATTACCGGCTGGTGGAGCAGGATGACTATTTGCTGGTTGACGGACTGCATGAGGGAATTGTCTCCGAAGAACTATGGCACGAGGCGCAGGTCAAGCTGCTGGCACAAGCGGAGAAATACGAACACGTCAACAGGGGCAAGGACACCAAAATTCATCTGCTGTCAGGTATCGTAAAATGTCCGGTCTGCGGCGTGGGAATGTACGGAAACAAAAGCATCAAGCACAAGGCGGACGGCTCAAAATACAAGGATTTTTATTACTATGGCTGCAAGCACCGCACGATGACCCATGGACATAAATGCGACTATAAGAAGCAGATCAATGAAGAATTGCTGGACAGCGCCGTTGCGGAGGTTATCGTAAAACTGGTAAGCAATCCGAAGTTCGCTGCCATGATGCAGGAAAAAATCAGCATGAAGGTGGATACCTCTTCCATTGAGCAGGAGATTGCGGCGCATGAAAAGCAGCTTCGCCAGAACTACTCCGTAAAGGCTCGGCTGATGGATGAGATTGATTCCCTCGACCCGGACGATAAGCATTACATCAAACGCAAAGCAGACCTTGATGACCGACTTTACAAGATGTATGATAAGATCGAGGATACAGAAAACCAGCTCGTTGCCGCCAGAGCTAAGAAGATGGCGATTGAGGCGGAAAAGCTGACAGGCGACAACATCTACAAGGTGCTGATTTACTTTGATAAGCTCTATTCCGTCATGGACGATCAGGAAAAGCGGCAGCTTATGGAATCGCTGCTTTCCGAAGTCCAGATTTATGAGGAACGGCAGCCCAACGGTCAGTGGCTCAAGTCCATCAAATTCAGGCTTCCAATCATTGCGGAAGATATGAGCTTGAGTTTGGACAACGATGCACATGTGGAGACGGTGGCCCTCTTGTCACGGGAAGCCGCTGCTGCGGGACTGAATTAAGCAAGCTGCATTATTGCATATCAAGGCATACATGCAGCATTAAGGAAAGAGGAAAGCAATGATTTACTGGATAAACGGTGCATACGGCGTCGGAAAATCGACTGTTGCGGAGCAGCTCAGGGCGAAGCTGCCGAAAGCGCATATATTTGATGCGGAAGAGGTCGGAAATGCTGTCAGGGACAATTATCCCGAGGAATGCAAACACAGCATTATTTTTGAGGGGTACCCGCTTTGGAGGAAGCTGAACTGTAAACTGTTGAAGGATATAAGCAGCAAATATGATGGAGACATTATTGTGCCGATGACGCTTGTGCTTGATGTTTCGTATACGGAAATCATTCAGCGGCTGACGGACGGCGGCATTTCGGTCGGGTATGTTATTCTTGACGGCGATCGGCAGACAATTCACGACAGGATAATTAAGCGCGGAGAGGATGAGGAGTGTTGGTGCATGAACAATATCCAAACATGCCTTGATGCGCAATGCGGGGATATGCGTGCCGAGCACATAAACACCGTCGGAAGAACGCCGGACGAAATCGCGGATGAAATAATTGAACGCTTCAAAAAGCTTTGAGAAAATCCGCAGATTTCGTGTTTATAACATCGAATAAGGGTTGAGGATATCGGCAAATGATTGAAAAACAATTCACGGCACTGCTGCGCAGTTTTGTGCAGGATACTGCGCCGAAAACGGAAGAACCGTGGAACATGGCGGAATTGCAGCGGGCGGCGGCACAGCAGAACATGCTGCCTGTGTTGGCGTATGAAAACAAGCGTTGGAGGCTCTCGACTGATTCGGAAGTTTGCCGCCGACTGGACGGTTTTTTGTACGGTGCGATTGTCGGCAACCTGAACCGCCGCGTAGACTTTGAAACTTTATCAAAAGAATTTACGGCTCGGGGTATTGCACATATGCCCGTTAAAGGCTATTATCTCCGAAAGCTTTATCCCGTTCCGGAGCTGCGCACGTTTGGGGATATTGACATGCTGATCCATCGGGAGGACAGGCAAAAGGTACACGAGCTGATGCTTTCGCTGGGTTATTCGGTGAAACAAAACTGGGAGCCGACTTATTCCTACATTAAAGGTGCGGAATATTATGAAATCCATACGAATTTAATGGACGGCAATCTGGATAACAGAGCCGATTTAAAAGCATATTTCGATGCCGCATGGCGGTATGCGGAACCGGATGACGGGCTGCGGTACAGACCTGCTTTGGATTTTCATTTTATTTATACGGTGTGCCATCTTGCAAAGCATCTGTACGGCGGCGGAGCGGGGCTGCGGATGTATTTGGATATTGCCCTGTATATGAAGAATGAGAGCGCACGGCTGAATATGGAAAACATTGAGCGGGAGATGGCAGCTTTGCAGCTGACCGGGTTTTTTCATACGCTGATGAATGCATGCAGCGCATGGTTCGGCACGGAATGCGGCTGCTCGCTTCCACCGCCGGACGAAGGGGCGATCAAAAAGCTTCTCTGCTATACTCTGGATTCGGATCTGTTCGGCCATTCCCGTGACCATGCAGTGATAGAGCTGCGCAATTCGGAATCGAAGAAGACTGCAAAGGGCAAATTGATACGCAATATGCTTTTTCCGCCTGCGGGGCAAATCGAATCGCGCTATACCTTCCTTCAGGGCCGGCACTGGCTGTTGCCGCTGGCGTGGATCGTGCGTGCGGTGTCGAATTTGCGGCTGATTCCAAACAGACTGCACAGCATGAAATCCGTTGCAGAAACCGATATCGACCGCGTGGAAACATATGACGGGTTTATGCGCCGAATCGGACTTTGAAAAATGCACGCATCGGAGCGGAAAAGCAATGCGGATTGAAACAAAAATCTGTTCGGCTTTAATCGGCTTTATCTGAAAAGTTAAAAAAACGAACAAAAATTGACCGCCGAGAGATTCGGCGGCCTTTTTATGAAATTCGTAAAATTCTGCTGTTGTGATTATTCGGCAGTCATGGCCGAACCGAGCTGTTCGCCGCTGATTGTCATTTCATTGATGGCAGAGTTCCAAGCCTCGAAAGATTCGGCATCATACAGCTGTGCGGTGAACATTGTCAGCATATCGCCGGAATAGATGTAGCATGCAATGACGTATGCACGAACATCGTCGACATCGACGGTTGTTTTGTAGTAAATAACCGGGTGATCACCGACGGTCAGTTTATAACATTTGTCGTCGGAAACGGTTCCGCCGAAAGCTTCTTTGAAATAAGCTTCAATTTCTTCAACAGACTGACTGAAATTGATTGCGGCGTCATCGCCGATGGGTGCGTTCATGTAAATGACTGCATTCTGTGAATTTTCATCCACGCTGCTGGCAAAAGCAACGATTCCGCCGATGTTCATAAGCATGTAGCCTTCGGGTGCGGTCAGCTTGATGAAGTCGGTTGTGAATTCGCGGGTGGCTTGGTTGTAATTGTAACTGTCGGCAGGTTCCGCAGTGGGTTCTTCCGTGGGCTCCGCAGTGGGTTCCGCAGTAGGTTCCGCAGTAGGTTCCGCGGTGGGCGTCGCGGGAACTTCCGTGGCGGGCGCGGGAGTAGGTTCTTTCTTGTTTCCGCCGCATGCCGCAAAGCTGAGCAGCATCAGTGCAGCAAGAATAATAGCCGTAATTTTTTTCATTGTGAGTTCTCCTCTGATTTTTTAATTTTGCACAACATGATACAGACGGGTGCAGTGAGCAGCCGCGCCATTAGCTGTGCATACCTCAATTATTGTACCACACCGAATAAATATGTGCAATACGGAAAACAGAAAATATACATATCAAGGGCTTTTCTGCAAAGCAATAATGAAAACAGCAAACAGGACAATCCTTCGGGAGCTGCCCTGTTTTTGTTTTGAGGTTTGTGCAGCTTCCGAAAAACAATTGTGCAGGCTTAATCGAGAGCTTATTGCCTGTCAATTCCTGCCTGTTTTAAAAAAATAACCGAATACGCAAGAAAGCAGACAAGATCGCTTAATGCCGAAAAAAATCTTGTGTGATAAACAAAAACACTGTAAAAAAGAACAGCTGTTTCCGCAAACAAAAATACCGCCGGCATTGTACGGAGCAGTTTTCCCCATATCGTGTTTTTTCTGCCGGACCATAGGGTTATTCCCAACACGGCACATACAAAAGCGGGCGGAACGCTGTATAGCAGCCAGCCTCCGATATGATTCGGTATCAGTTTGGATAATGACTCCGGCTGCATCGCTCCGCTGCGGTAGAGTCGGAACGATTGGTGTACGGTCGTAATAAGGAACATCAGGAATATGTAAATTCCCGCATTGATTGCCGCACATTTTCTGTTCTCGCTGAATAAAACAATCAACGAAGTCGAAAACATCCAGAAGCCGAAGGTGCTCGAACTCCAATAATAAAACGACCAGAAACCGTTGTCAGGCACTTCAATGAAAAACACAACGGTGAGCCCTGCAAGCAAGCCTAAAGCAACAACAAAAAAATAAGATTTAAGTTTGTCTCGGAATAAAACTTTCAAGTGAGTTCTCCTCTGCATTTTATTTATTGGCTGAAGCATATCAAATTGTGACTGCGTATCGCCGTTTCAATCCTTCCGCCGCTCGGAACGGCAGAAAACACAGCGACCGCAATCACAGCGAAAATCCGTGCAGAAAAAGGCATTCGGTACAGAAATTCGGGAAAAGAAATTTAATGTGCGTAAATGTCATTGATTCGGGTCACGCAATTCAATTCTGTATCCCATTTTGACAATCAGCTTCAAGGTTTCAAGCGCGGTGTTCCTGTCATATTCCTTCTCGCTTTCCGCAAGCTCGTCATACGGAACGAGCAGGGGTGTTGTTTTTAAATCGTTGTCCTTCTTTTCACCGTAAGTCCAGCCTTCGGCAATTCTGCCTGCGGCCCACACTTCATGAACGTTTTCGGCAATTTTTTCCGTAAGAGCAAGCAGCTCCGCAGGAAGAACAACATCGCTTGTGTCGATGGGTTTGGGTTCGTACATATTGTAAATAACCTCCGGGTTCATTGTTATAAGTCTGACGGTATGCGCTGAGCAGCGTATGCATTCAGCTTTGCCCGTTCGCAAGCTTATTTATGAGATTGCCCGCAACTTGGACAAGGAGTGTCGGGCAAACTGTTTTTTGCTGCGTAAAGTATATCACGAAAAGAACAGAATTCAAAACAAATTTTCTGCGTTTAAATCTTTTGCGAAAACTTTACGGTTTACGGGCGGTTTTTATGTTTAATATATAAAATCAACGGTGCATATGCAGAGATATGCATGAGAAATATGAATGTACATATATTTTAGCGTTCAAATTTAAACATGTCAACCGCTTTTTTAAACAAAGTTGAGTCCGGTATGAATAATGCTTATCGTCCGCCACAATTCTTCTGTCGTGAAAAAGGCAGATTTTCCGCCGCATTTCGACTTGAAACTCGGATATATTTATTGTAAAATAATATTGCCGAATTACAGCAACGATTTTTTTCGGTGTGCGGAGCGAATATGCGGCACGGGGAACGGGCAGGCACGGTTTTGGGTTAAGATTTTGCAGCCTCCGCTGTTTTACAAAGTTGTTTCGCAGGAGCATCCGCAGAATGAAAAAAACGGGAGGAACGAAAAAATGGGGAGAACATCGAACAAGGATAATAAAACTCAATATCAAATTTGCCGTGAAAACATGGGCTATTCGCGGGAAAAGGCGAGCGAAGTGCTGGGCTGGATTTCGGCGGATCGCATCGAACGAATTGAAAACGGGGGATTTGTGCCGCGTTCGGACGAAGTGCTTGAAATGTCCCGCGGGTACAGAAACCCGAATCTGTGCAATTATTACTGTGCGCACGAGTGTCCCATCGGGCAGCAATATGTTCCGGAGATAAAGGTCAAGGATCTGTCTCGAATTGTGCTTGAAATGCTTGCATCGCTCAACGCAATGCAGAAAAAGCAGGAACGGCTGATTGAGATAACGGCGGACGGACAAATTTCGGAAGATGAAATGATTGATTTTACGGGTATTCAGGCCGAATTGGAAAAGATATCCGTAACGGTTGAAACGCTTCAATTCTGGTTTGAGCAAATGGTTGCCGACGGAGAAATCAAACTTCAGAAAAACTATTGCGAAGCGGAAAAATAACACGGGCTGCACAGGTGCAGATTAAACCTGAAAACGTCGATTTATGCATTTAATCGGCGTTTTTGCATTTTTTAGGGAAAACGGCAGGGTTATTCCGCAGTTTTTGCCCTTTTTCCGAAGGATGAACTGCATTATAATTCAGTCATACAAAAAAACAACAGCCGAAAGGAGATTTAAAATGACTGTTAAACAAAGGATTATTGCCTCGCTTCTCGTCGAAAAAGCGGCGGAGAACAGAGAGCTTGCGGACAAAGTCGGGCTTATCTGCCGGTTGAAGCCAACCGAGGCAATGCGGAAAATTTCGGAAATGAAGGTAGGCGAAGAAGAATGAAGATCATCGGAAAAATTCTTTTGGGTATTGTCGGCGTTATTGCGGCACTTTACTTTATTGTATTCATCACGGCGTGGCTGTAAGAGGAGGATGCGGACATGAAGAAATTCTTAAAGGTTTTGGGTGGGATTTTTGCCGTGTTGCTGGTGACGGCAATTGTGTTCGGATTCGGATACTTTTTTGGAAATCGTTCGAACGGCGGAAAAGCGGAAGTTGTTCCCGCAAGCAGCAGCGGCATCGATCTGAAGCTTCCGGGTGAAGTTGAAAAATCCATCATCACTGTGGATGAAGTTGAGGCGAAGATTCTTGAAATCGGTGAGCTTGCAACATGCGAAGGAGATTACACCGTGACCCGGGGGAAGGATTTTACCCGCTATTTTGTGGACAAGATTCCCATTCCGGGTTCAACGAACCATGTTGAATTGACCTGCACGGGCATAGTTAAAGCGGGCTATTCGCTTGAGGACATTGCCGTTCGGGTGGATAATGAAAGCATGAAGATCTATGTCGCCTTGCCGCAGGCAAAAATCATGAGCAATCAGCTGATTTGGGACAGCGTTGTATGCAATGAACAGAACAGTATGCTGAATCCGATCGATTTTGAGCAATATCAAACGCTGATTTCGGAAATTGAATCGGAAGGACTTGAGGAGGTTCAGAAGAAAGGTTTTTTTGACACCGTTGAATCGAATGCAAAAAAACTTATCGGAAACTTTCTCGGCTGCTTTGCGGACTATACGGTAGAATTTATTTAAAACTGCGAAAGAGTTTGAACCAATGCTGACTGTTGCTCCTGTTCAAAATGTCATCTTTTCCTTAATAAACATATTGATTTACTCCAAAAATATAATGATTTTACTCCAAGAACAAAACCGCCTCCGAAAAGGGAAGCGGTTTTGTTCCTGCTTGAAGTTCAATAAAAAGCCTTTGCCGTTCGGTTAAAAGTCGGCGGCATCAATCCGAATCTCTTGAAGCAGCGGGTACGGAAAGAATCTCATTCCAGATAATGCCCTGGGTAACTGCGGGCTGAGCCGAGATGGCTTTAAGCAGCCTGTCCGCTCCGCTCTGCACTTTTTTTGTGCCTTCAACCGGTTGTTTTTGCTCATATGCGGGATCGTCATCGGGTCGGACTGCGGCGGCGGGCTGCCGTGCCGCAGTTTTCTTTGCCGTCTGGCTTGCTGCGGTTTTTTTGCCGGAGGATGCATTGCTGCGCATGTTTCCGCCGCCGGTTCCGTACGGGGAGCGCGGAGCGCGAACTTCGCCCTCGTGAGTACCTTCGTGAATGCTGCCGCCGGCGCAGTTTGCCGTGCCGCAATAGGAGTCGGATACACTGTATGCTCTGCCCTCGGTTCGGTTCTGTGCGGCAGGCTTCGGTTTCCCCTGCGCAAAACCCGTTCCGAAGGCGAATTCGTCCGATTCGTTTTCGGCAAACCGATTCGCAGCACCGTTTTCGGCGGTTTCGGGCTGCTTTTTCTTGCTTGACGCAAGAATTCTGAGAACAAAGAAGCCGATTGCCGCAATGAATATCAACAGCTGCATGGCTGCCTCCTTTCGATACGTTTGGATTCTGTTTGTTTGATTCCGTAAACTAATTTTCGTTAAATCGATTGCCGACCGTTTCCGCAACTGCATGACAGCCGCGGAAACGGGTGCATTTTGACTGTTTATTTAACGTCGGCGGAACCTGCGGTGGTTTTTCCGATGGATTCGCGCATTTCGGTGTCGGCGGCAAGATTCTTCATTTTATAGTAATCCATGATGCCGAGATTGCCGCTGCGGAACGCTTCAGCCATTGCAAGGGGAACCTGAGCTTCGGCCTCGATAACGCGGGCGCGCATACCTGCAACCTCCGCCTTGTTCTCCTGCTCCTGTGCAACCGCCATTGCGCGGCGTTCCTCTGCTTTTGCCTGTGCAATGCGCTTATCGGCTTCCGCCTGGTCGATCTGAAGCTTTGCGCCGACGTTCACGCCGACATCAACATCCGCAATATCGATGGAGAGTATTTCAAATGCCGTGCCGCTGTCCAAACCCTTGTTCAAAACGGTCTGAGAGATGGAGTCGGGGTTTTCAAGAACATCCTTGTGGCTGACGGAAGAACCGATGGTGGTAACAATGCCTTCGCCGACGCGGGCAATGATCGTTTCTTCGCCTGCACCGCCGACAAGACGGTCGATATTGACGCGAACGGTGACTTTTGCCTTTGCGCGGAGCTCAATGCCGTCCTTTGCAATTGCGGCGATAACGGGTGTTTCGATAACTTTGGGACTGACGCTCATTTGAACTGCTGTCAGAACATCCCTGCCCGCAAGGTCAATTGCGCATGCCTTTTCAAAATCAAGTGCGATGCCCGCACGCTGGGAGGCGATGAGCGCATTCACAACGCGGTCAACATTGCCGCCCGCAAGGTAATGCGCTTCCATCTTGTTCAGATTTAAATCAAGCCCTGCCTTTGTTGCTTTGATGAGCGGTTCAACAATGCGATGCGGGTTTACTTTGCGGATACGCATACCGACAAGCTGAAAAAGCCCGACATGAACCCCCGATGCTCCTGCCGAAATCGCAAGCCCGACGGGGAAGAAGGAGAAGAAGAATATCAGCAGGATGACTGCGCCGATTATGATGCCGATGATTGCGCCGACAGACATGCCGGCTGCGGGGGCATCGGCGAAAACCAAAGGGTTTTCGAATTGAATAAGGTTCAGTGCGTTCATTTTTGTATTTTCCTTTCAAAATAAATACTGTTCAAATACTGTTCCGGAATATATGGCTGCGATGCGATACCGTTTGCGGCATCGGCGGCAGCCCTTTCCGGCTCAGCGTAAAGCTAAGGCGATAAGATACAGCAGTGCGATGAATGCAGGCACGCCGATAAGAAGAAAGATCCAGTCCCGCTTGCGCCGCCTGTTCAGCTCTTTGCTGCTCATTTCGGTGTTGTATGCATTTTTGCTTGCCGCTTCAATATCCGATGCGTCATAAAACTGAGAATAGAAAAACGGCCGCTTGTTCTCTTTTGTGTCGTCAATAGGTTTCTTTTTCATTGAGTGTGGATAAAACTCCGCTCCGGAGTCAAGGACGATGAATCATTCCGCTTCGTTCGGGCGTCGAACGCTGATGCGCAGACCTTCAACGGCACAAACAACGATCGGTTCATCTTTTGCAATGAATTCACCGTCGGCAAGCACATCGTAACGTTTTCCGTTGATAAGTGCAGCACCGCTCGGCCGCAGCGCAGTGAGCGCAATCCCCTGTTTGCCGATGAGCTCGGCTGATTCGGCGGTCACGCGGTCGGTCGCTTCCGCTGCAATGCTTTCGTTAAGCACGATGCGGGAGTTTTTGTCGTTTTTCCGTTTGCCGAAAACAACTTTGAATATTATGACTGCGGCGATGCTGAGAATTACAACAAGTATTGCAACCGAGAACAGCGCGGATATTGGGTCGTTCGAACCTATGATAAGCCCTGCAATCACGGCTGCCGCGCCCGATATGCCTGCAATGCCGAATCCCGGGATCAGCATTTCGATGATTATCAAAGCCGCGCCGATAAGCACGAGTATCAGCCCGCCGAGGTTCCAGCCTTCAAGCCAACGGCTGAAAAAATCTCCGCCGGACAGCAGAAGCATTGTGTTCAGCAGCATATTTCTTCCTCTCTTTCGTGTAATGAATGGCGTAAAGGGTCGTTTGCTTTAAAAATCAGCTGCCGCGCATGAAAAGCTTCACATACCCTTTCACAGCTATATTATACAACGCAGAGGCCTCGGTATTCAATAGGTTTACGCGAATTTGAATGTAATAATCTTGTAAAGAACCGCATAACAATGTGACATGAACATGAAGAAAACGATCGGAATGCTGCTTGCGGCGGGAATTGTCGGCTTATCGACCGCAGTTCTTTCCGCCGTGTCCGTCGGGGGACGAGTCCCGGCATCGCGCACGGCAGGCAGCGTGAATGCGGGCCTTGATCTGATGCCCGACATTGTGAGCGGTTTGAATCTTCTCGCAGGCGAAAAGTATGAAACGTTACCTTCGGCAAACGGAATCGGAGTTTGGAACGGTGAGGAGGTCGTTCCGATGGATACGGAGGACTACATCATTCATGTCACTGCGGCGGAGATGCCCGCAACGTATGAAAAGGAAGCATTGAAAGCGCAGGCTGTTGCGGCCCGAACCTTTGCAATGAAGCACCTGACGGGTGAGCTTCGCTGCAAAAGCGGACATACCATCTGCACGGACTATGCCTGCTGCCAAGCTTTTCTGACCACGGAACAGCTGCGGGAACGCTGGGGCAGCTCGTTTGAAGACTATTATGCACGCATTGAAGCCGCCGTGCATGAAACGGAAGGGCTTGTTCTGACAAGCGGCGGGGAACTGGTGACTGCATTGTACCATTCTTCCTCCGGCGGGCGAACGGAAAACTGCGAGGCTGTATTCGCTGTTGCTCTGCCCTATCTTGTTTCGGTTGAGAGCGGCGGGGAAGAGGATTCGCCGGAGTTTACTTCGGAAAAATGCTACACGACGGCTGAGTTTATCAGCAAAGTGAATTCGGCTTTTCCCGATGCGCAAATGTCCGACCCCGCAAAGGATGTTGACGTTTGGCAGCGCACGGAGAGCGGGCGGATTCAGCTGATTCGTTTGGGCGGCACCGTTGTTACCGGGCAGCAGCTCAGGAACGCACTCAAACTCCGCAGCACCAATGTTAAGTTTTCAATCACGCAGTCGAATGTTAAAATCACCTGCTTCGGCTTTGGGCACGGCGTCGGCATGAGCCAGTGCGGCGCAAATGCAATGGCAAAAAACGGCAGCAGTTTCGATGAGATTTTGCGGCATTACTATACCGGAGTGGACATAGAACGGTTTGAAGTTGACAGCGGGGAACTGTGTCTGCTTCCGGAGCAGACAAATGAATAGAACAGAAGCACCGAATCGCAGGGGGCTCTTTGCAGGAAAAGCTAAGGCGGTTCGGTGCTTAATTTCATTAAGCAGGTATATCTGCAAAAAAGTCAGCATGACCGAGTTTGAATAATTATACTCCAAGTACGCTGCGCATGACGATGATGGCGTCAGCAATATCGATGATGCCGTTGCTGTTCATATCACATACTTCAACACTGATTTCGGGCTGAAGCTCAAGCGCGGCGCGCATAATCAGAACTGCATCTTCTGTGTTGACTGCGCCGTCTCCGTTTGCATCTCCGGAAAGGAATGAAGCCGCATACTTTGCTGTCAGAGTGAAATCGGTCTCATGAATCGAAGCGATATATTCAGGACTGAGTGCGAATTCGGTTTCCGTGCTTACGAGTTCCCCGGATTGGTTCTCCCATCCGATAAAATCGTTTCCGTTCGATGAAGAGCAATAAACTTGCAAAAAGTCATTCGACTGGTCATATGATTCATCGTAAACGCTGAAGAACGCAAAACTCAGGCCGACGGTGCCGTTTTCGGCGGAGATTATTAGGATATGTTCCCCAACAGCCAGTTTTATCCGGTGAAGCGTATCATTATTTCCTTGGGTATTGCACCAATATATCGAGGGACAGTTCGTAAGGTCAATCTCATCCAACGGTGAATTTCCTACAGAAACGGCACGGAGATTTGAACATGCGTCAAAGTTCAACCGCGAAACGGAAGTGTCATCAACATACAGTGCATTTAAACCGGTACAGTCGGAAAGATCCAATTCTGTTAATGTGTGCGTAAAGGCAACACTGAGCTCAAAATCTGCCGTGCAGTCAGAAAGATTAACTCTTTCTATCGGACAATAGTCGGCGTGAACGACAATAAGACTGCTGCGCCCACTTAAATCAATGGAGGTGATTGCGGTCTCATTTGCTGAAAAGGCTTCAAGAACGGGACTTTCATCGATATTCACCTCTGCAAGCCTGGGGTTACTGTCAACCATAACTTCAACAAGTGCTGGTGCATTCTTAAAGCTGAAGTGTTCAAGGTCATTGTTGGGTGCGCCGATGTAATAAAGGTTTGGACAATTATCGGCAGATGCATAAACAAAAAGCCGATCTGCCATATCCGCACCGGCAAAGTCGGCCTGCTCGCCTGCGTAAAAGATTTCAAGCGAGGGGCAGTTATCGGCACGAACAGATGTCAAATTGTTTTGAGGTACATTAATGTCAACAAGGCTTTGACACCCGCTTAGGTCAAGATCTCCGACAAGCAGCATTTCACCTGATGCGGGATACTCCATGCCGGTAACGGGGTTGATTGTATACTCAGTGAAGTTGACTGACCAAAAACGAATGTAAGCAAGTTCACCGTCCTCCGTCCAGTCAATATTTGCCCATGTTGAAGGATCGTCCGCATCATAATCAACATCGGAATAATTATTGATTTTCTGTCCGTTTTTAACCCCTTTCGAATCCGTGATTTCGAGAAAAGCTCTCATCAATGCAACATCGTGTTCGTTATAAGAACTGATTGCGGATGGTGCTGCATGGAGACCGCTGCCGCCCGATTTGGACGAGAGCAGCGATGTCACCATGCTTTTTGAAGTGCCGCATTTTTTTTCGATTCTCTTACTCTGCGCAGGGGCAGCAGTTGCTGTTGATGTCGCCGGGAGACTGACTTTATCAAGCGCAAGAGCGGATGTGACGGTGCACAATGCGAACATGCAGGCAGTAAGCAGTGCAATAAGTTTCTTTTTCATGTTTAATCCTCCACATGCATAATAATCACTGTGCATATTATAACAGTGATTACTATGCATGTCAACAGCTTTCAAAAAAAATTATCCCGCACCCTTGACATAGACAACCTTTTTCGAGATAATAGTACCGATTTGGAGGCGAATAACTATGATTGAAATTAAAAAGAAAATTAACTGTGTGTTTGAAGCGGCAGAATACCTCTGCCGTCGTGGCAGCGGAAAAAGTATTTGCACAAAACTGTTTGAAGCAAAGCGTGATTGCGGAAACATGACAAATATTCCGTTGGCATTATTTGAGGGAGCAGAAAAACTTGAAGCGATTCTGGATGAGCGAGTGCCGAAAAACGAGACAACGGAACTTTATTTTTCTCCCCTGTACCCGGATGTGACAGGAACGGGGGACGTGATAAGTCTCGGAAGACTGCTTTTAAGCTGCCCGGACGAAGCGCCTAATGACTACACAATTGATGATTTAATTAACTTTTATGAAAAAGCATCATTAGATGACAGGGTTCAAAAGTATGTTGCGGTAATGACCGTAGGCTGCGGCACGGGCCAGGCATTTTCAGCGCATAATATGGAGGAATACGTTAAGGAAATCAGCGAATTCTTCAGCGATGCGGAAACGAAATGGAATCTTATCGATATTGTTGTAAATCCTATTCCGCATATAAAACGAATAATGCCGCTGATTCAGACAACTGCGCAGCTGATTGCCGAAAATGAGCCGCTGTATGCCGATATAGTATGCTGCACCGAACGTGTTTGCAGTCAGGGAAATATCATTGAGCGCCTGAAGGAAATGAATATTGTACTGCCTAAGGATATTGATGATGTTGTAGTTTATCCGAGTCTTTTCCTTTTTAATGCTGTTTTTGTTGCTTTTCCGCAGGAGGGGCCGATCCGGGTTTATTTCGGCGTATTTGTTGATTACGTGTTTAAAATTCGGAATATGAAAAATTCAGCACAAGTTTATGCGGGCACTATGAAGGTACTGTCCGATAAAAACCGACTTGAAACGCTTCGCGCTTTGCGCGACAGTGTCTCCTACGGACAGGAATTGGCAGAGCGTTTTGATATAACCCGGAATGCTATGTATTATCATCTGGACAAACTTGTTCAGCTGGGATTTGTTGATTGTACAATAACTGACTACAAAACGTTCTACACAATGAACAAGGCTAATGTCTACTCATTCATCGAAAGAGTCAGGCAGTTTCTTCTCGGCGATTGGAAACCGCAGTGAACGCGCAAACTGCCGATGCGAATGCGGCTGCAGAAACCGCAGTATATGAGTTATTTGCGAACAACTGGGCTGTTGCAGCATTTTCAAACGAATGTATTGACCTAAGCAGCATCTCTGATACTGAGATACGACGACTTATCTATAAGTTGACTTTGTGTACTCGTGCATGGCTGTCAAGAAACCCGCCGTATATGAACGACGTAAGCTGCTGTGAAAAAATAATATATACAAAAATACCGTACACCCGGCACGGTGACATTACCGATACATTGAAAATGCAGCCGTCAGGATCTAAACTTGAATTTCCCAATGCTGTATGGTATACTCTTTCAGGAGGAGTTCAAACTCCGGATGATGAATTTGAGGCGGAGGAGACGATTATGAGCAAAAAGGTTAGCATACTGATTGCAATACTTGCGGCAGCAATCGTGGTGCTTTTGGCTGTACCGATCCCGAAGGCGGCACTCGACGACGGCGGAACGCGGGAATATGCGGCGATGACATACCGCATTGTTAAATGGAAAAAGTTTTACGCCGGCGGAACATACGAAAAAACAAAGGTTTATTTCGGAAAGGATCTCAAAAAAACGCTTGATGAGCTTTGGGCAGAGGAAGAAGCGGGCATTGAGCATGTTTTTGATGCGGAAATTACGGAGATTAACGGAAGCGTTGTTACGGTTCGTCCCGCTGCGGGCACGGCGGAAGCCGCAAGCAGCGATAAAATTCAATTCGGCACAGGCAATCTTGAACGGATCGGATTTAATGTCGGGACGGTTGTGCAGGTGACGTATAAGGGCGGCATAAGCGAAACTTATCCCGCGCAGATAAACGCAATAAGCTGGAAAATTGCGGACGATTTGAGGGACAGAGACTTTGATGGGGAATGACTGAACAAATCAACGGCCGAAAAAATCGAAAAGGATTCGACCGGCCACGTTATAATTACAAGAATATATGCGGATTGTTTCTTTGCAAGCCCCGTTATCCCCGCGCCCTATGAACTGAAGCTTAACGGCAGGCTTTCGGACGAATACTGCGTCGGCGATCATGTTTTATGCAAGGTGGAAAACTACTGTGCGGACAGCGAAGCCGAGCATCACGAAGCGGATGTTCTGTCCGTTGAGCCGAGCGATTGGGCACCCGATCCGTACGTTGCTTTCGTTAGTAAAACGTTTGTATATTGATTGTATAATAAATAGATTAAGCCCGAAAAATGGTACATGCAATAGGTTTTTATGGGTTTATAAGATGTTGACAAAACGAAGTTTTTGGAGGTAATGGAAATGTTGATTCAGGAAGTATGTGCGTTGCTAAAACAGGAACTTTTGGAGAATGGCTACGAATACGGATTCTTTTTGGATGGCATCACACACAAACCTGATATGACGAAAGGTTTTGATAAAGAATTCTTTGAACGTCTATTGACTGAATATCGCATTCAAGATCCAAAAGACACTATGAAGGCAAAAGTCGGCACGTGTAATGATGTTGTTGTTCTGATGAAATCTATTCTGGATGACCTTAGCATCCCAAGCAAAATATGGCTATTACATGATAAGCAAAACAGCAAATTCCATACCGTTTTAACCTTTTTTCTGGAAAGAAAAGCTGTTTATTTGGAGCTGACCCCACAGTCTGGAAAACCGTGGTACGGGCAGGAAATTGTTTTCGACAGCGAACAGAGTTTTGTAGATGAATATGCAAAAGATGATTGTGAAGTAATCGATGTCACCGAAAACGTTTTTATAGGCAAAGCTCCTGATTTCCTGCTGTCAAGGATGGTTTAACAAATGAGCGAAAACTCCACTTTTATCGGCGCGTATGACGGCGAATTCGATGATGAGAGCATTCGCGGCGCAGCAGGCGGTGCCGATGCGGACAACTGTATCGGACTTGCGGTAATGCAGGAAGGGTTCTTTAAGTATATGTACCTCTGTGACCTGAAGGTCAGCGCAGCGGCACGGGGCTGCGGCATCGGAATGAAGCTTATCGAACGCGCGAAAGAGCTTGCGCGGGAAAAGGGGTATCGCGGGATTTACGTCATTGCACAGGACAATAATCTCGGTGCATGTCTTTTTTACCTGAAATGCGGGTTCCGCATCGGCGGATTTGACACGGAAGTCTATCGCGGCACGGTGCAGGAAGGCAAGAGCGACATTATCTTTTACCTTGACTGCTGAGCTGAACCGCACGTCAATATAACGGCGCAAACACAGCAAACACAAAACGCTGCACCCGAAAAAGGATGCAGCGTGTTTTGTTATTCAATCGGATTCAGTTGAAGCGCAAAACAAAATCAGGCGCGGAATCCGAATTGCCGAACGGCAGGGCAAAGCTTATCTGCCTGCGGTTGCGACCATAACGGCCTTGATGGTGTGCATACGGTTTTCGGCTTCGTCGAATACCTTGGAGCAGGGAGCGCGGAATACTTCGTCGGTAACTTCCTGTTCTGCAACGCCGTACTTTTCGTAAATCTCTCTGCCGACGGAGGTTTCAAGATCGTGGAAGCTGGGCAGGCAGTGGAGGAAGATGCAGTCGGGGTTATGGGTCATGTTCATCATGTCCATGGTTACGCGGTAGGGGGTGAGGAGCTTGATGCGCTCTTCGAACTGAGCCTCTTCGCCCATGGAAACCCAAACGTCGGTGTAGATAGCGTCCGCACCGTCAACAGCGGCGATATCTTCGGAGAATTCGATCTTTGCGCCGGTGGTCTTTGCAAGCTCGCGCATTTCTTCAACAAGATGATCCTCGGGGAAGAGAGCCTTGGGAGCGATGCCGACAAAGTGCATACCGAGTTTTGCGGAGATGATCATGAGGGAGTTGCCCATGTTGTTGCGTGCATCACCGACATAAACGAGCTTGACCTTGTTGAGGGGCTTGGCGATGTTTTCCATGATGGTGAGGCAGTCTGCAAGAACCTGAGTGGGATGATACAGGTCGGTGAGGCCGTTCCATACGGGAACGCCCGAATGCTTTGCGAGCAGCTCAACGGTCTCCTGCTTGAAGCCGCGGAATTCGATGCCGTCATAGAAACGGCCGAGAACCTTTGCGGTGTCCTCAAGGGATTCCTTTTTGCCCATCTGGCTGTTGGAAAGGAAGGTTACATGTGCGCCTTCGTCAAGCGCGGCAACCTCGAATGCGCAGCGGGTGCGGGTGGAAGTTTTTTCGAAAAGAAGAACGATGTTCTTGCCTGCAAGCAGATCACCGGGAATACCGGCACGCTTTTTTGCCTTAAGGTCGGCGGCAAGGTTGAGAAGATAACGGATTTCATCGGGAGTGAAATCCTTGAGGGTAAGCAGGGAACGCCCTTTAAGATTAACAGGCATGGTAAATCTCCTTTGTGTTTGTTTCGCGCAGGCCGATCGTCAAACCGACGAAGAAACCCGCGCATTTTCTGACATTTAAATTATAGCATATCGAAACGGGATTGAAAAGAGAAAAAAACCTTTGAAAAATTATATTATCAAAACAAAATGCAGCCGCCTGCGCGTATGAAAGCGAACGCAGTGCGGCTGTGCGGAACAAAATCGGGAGTTTAAGCAAGGCGGGAAGCAAACGCGGCCGAACGGAACGGGTTGAGGAATGCTGCATGATGAGACGAATAAAAAGATGATAATATATTGCAAAAATAAAATAAAAACAGGCTCGGATGTGCGAATTCGGGCTTGACAAAACGGGGGCATTGCGGCTATAATAACTAATTGTGACACTATGGGGTTTTCTTCGGAAATCTGCCGAGCGAAACTTTTTTCGCCGAAAATGCTCCTTTGAGCATGGGTCGGACAGATTGCGATATTCCCTTGTAAATAAGCAAGAAAGAGGTACTGTATACTATGAAGATGACTTTTCAGCCCAAAGTTAGGCAGAGGAAAAAGGTTCACGGTTTCCGCAAGCGCATGAGCACCGCCAACGGCCGCAACGTGCTCGCACGCAGGCGCAGCAAGGGCAGGAAGAAACTGTCTGCATAAGCCTTTTCTATGATTTGCGCCGTGTTTTTGCCCAATGCGGGGGATTGAACTTCCGATTTTAAGCAAAACATGCGCGAATGCGGGACTTGCTTTTCGGCAGGCTCGCTTTTTTGAGACCTCAAACGAGGAAAACCGGTTTGCAGCCTGCGGCGGATTTAACCGGGCAGCCTGCTGCGAACACTGTTCACAAAGGCTTTTTACAAGAGCTTTTTCCGGCGAAGATCCCGCTTGATATGTTCGCCCGTACGGCGGAGCGGACTCGGTGTGCGGCTGTGCCGCACCCGAGGCGGTATCATTTCATAAGTTCATTAACATTTTGAACAACTGTGCTCCGATGAGGCGGCAGGCGTTCGGTGTGTTTTCGGTTGGTTTTGTGTTGAGGAGCTTTGCTTGCGCGTGATTTTCACAAAGCCATTGAATTGCTGCGGAAACGCTGTTTTGAACGGTCTTTGAGTTTTAACGGAACAAACGGAAAAGTACTCGGCACCCGAACAATAACAATATAAAATATGTCGCGCGGCGGCACCGGATCGCGCTGCGCAGCATACGGTCTCAATATATGTTTTGATGTGCGGTATTGCCTGAAAAAACGACAGACTAACTGAACAAACGCTGATTTTTAAGAGTTTTTGCTAAAATCTGTATTTTGATGTGTATTCAGTGCTTCCTTGGCAAAAACGAATCGGTCGGCATATGCGTGATAATCTGAAAACTGAAAGTGAAGCGTTGCTATTCTCTCAAACGAAATAAGGAGTTCCGCAGAACCTATCGCATCGGGAAATCGGTCGGGGGGCGGAGCGTGGTTTTGATTTATGCCAAGGGCAGACAGGGCGAAGTCAAAATCGGTTTTTCCGTGAGTAAAAAAATCGGCAACGCTGTTGTTCGTAATAAAACAAAACGCCGTATGCGTGAGGCTGTGACCCCGCTTATTCCCTGCATAAAGCCGGGATGCAGGCTTATTTTTATTGCGAGACAGCCGATAGTTGACGAAAAGCTTCCGGACATTCGCAGCTCAATGAGATATTCTCTCAAACGGGCGGGGTACTTAAATACGAACCCACCGCAGGAGAAGGAAAAACAGCGGGCAAGCGATGCGGAGGCGGAAACGAAGGAAAGCGATAACGAAAATTGCGGCGGGAACCCGACATGAACTCATGGGGGCGCGAAAATGATTCCGAACGCGAACGGCTGAGTTTACCCGCACGGCTGTTTATTCAGCTTATAAAAAGCTATCAGCTGTTTGTTTCGCCGCGCAGCGGTCCGTGCTGTCGTTATACGCCGAGCTGCTCTCAGTATGCAATCGATGCTTTGAGAATACACGGAGCGTTCAAGGGGTTATTCCTTGCGGTTTGGCGCATAATGCGCTGCAACCCGTTTTCAAAGGGCGGATACGATCCCGTTCCGAATAAGACATCCGAAAAAAAGCTTAATCTGATGCGTTTTTTTCGTTGCCGGAAGGCGGCGGCGAACGAAACGGAATCGGGCGGTGCGGCCGAAAAAGGGGAGACCTGTACGCAAAACGTACGGTATCGGAAAAATAAGTGCCGCAGACTGACGGACAGAAAGGATAAAATAACAGAAAATGATTAACGATTTCTTCCTTACCGAGTGGTTTTTTGATTTGCTTCGTTGGCTCTACAGCGTGCTTGGCAACAATTATTTTCTTACGATATTTATCGTTACGCTTGCTTTGCGCATAATTCAGATCCTTCCCGATATCAACAATCGCAAAAATCAGCGCAAACAGGCAAAGATTCAGCCCGAAATTGAAAAACTGAAAAAGAAATATGCCGACAATCCGCAAAAACTCAGCATGGAGCAGAACAAACTCATGCGGGAAAACGGCATCGGTATGCTTTCAAGCTGTCTTCCTCTGCTGCTGACGCTTCCGCTTTTCTTCTGCTTCCTTGCAGCATTCCGCTTTTGGGGCTATGAACAGACCGTGCGGCTCACATACGAAACGATCGTTAACGAGGAAAAAGCGCAGGAGACTTTCGACAGCTACAGCTTCCTCTGGATTACGAACATCTGGCAGCCGGACAGCGGCTTTGCGCCTGTCGTCACGCCTGCGAAAACCGTTAAAACTTACGGAAATTCTTCGACCTGTGCGTGCACAAAATCAAACAACATAGGCAATCTTAAGCTTTTCCACACCGGGTACACCGATGCGGCCGGCAATAAGATTGAGGGCAAAGTGATTTGGAAAAAACTTGTTGAGGCCGGACTTGCAACCGGCGAATTCGGTTCGAGCAGCATGGATCTGCTGCCGACGGACACGGCCGTTGAAAAATACGATAACCTGATGAAAAAATATCAGCACGGAAACAATAACGGATGGTTCATCCTGCCCGTGCTTGCAACCGGCTTCCAGCTGCTTTCGGCGTGGCTCTCAATGCGCCAGTCCAAGAAGCTGAACCCCGGTGCCGCTCAGCAGCAGCAAAGCATGAATTTCATGCTGTGGCTGTTCCCGATAATGAGCTTCTTTGTATGCTTGAGCTCCACCTCGGCATTCTCGCTCTATTGGGTTCTCAGCAGCGTGCTTCAGATTATCACGTCCCAGCTCACGAACCTTATCATGAGCAAAAAGGAAAATGCGGATGAAGTTTCTTCCGCAAAACCTTCAAAAGCAAAATAAAATTCACTTAATCGGTGCGCGGTTCCGGCGGCGGGACTGCGTACCGCATCGTTCTTTTCGGACTTCCGCAGGTTGCCGAACTCCGTCCGAATTGCGCGAAAGCAGCGAAACGCCGCAGCAAACTTCGGATTTTATCGGGCAGAGCAGCACATTATGACGGCGTCTTTCCCGTCCGCCCGTGTGAAAACAAATTAAAACACAAATAACGAAAGGATATGCCGCACAAACAGGCGCGGCAGCACTGCGGCACATCGTGCGTACAGCACCGAGTGCGCAGATGCTTCAAGGTAAAACACATGCGTTCAATCCAAGCAACGGGAAAATCCGTTGATGCAGCCATCTTCAGCGGTCTTCAGCAGCTCGGCCTGTCAATCGACGAGGTCACAATAAATGTTATTCAACACGGAACAAAAGGTCTTCTCGGCATCGGTGCAAAACCTGCAATCGTTGAGTTGACGGAAAAACCCGCCGAGGAAGTCGTTGTTCCCGATTTCACGGCGGAACTTGCCCGCGAACGCCGCGAACGCACCGAAAGGCGCGGAAATCGCGATAACCGCAGCGGACGTGACAACCGCGAGAATCGCGACAACCGCCGCAGAGAAGACAGAGAAACCGTGACGGCAATTGCAGAGGGCGTGGAAGAAACACGCAAAGAGATTATCGAACCCGAAATTCCGGAAACGGATATGCCGGTCGGAACGGGAACCGCCGCAGCGGAAGCGTATGATGAAAATGTAAAGTACGATGTTCCCGAAACAGTGAACAGGGCGGAGGGCGAGTTCGCCGCCAAACCCGAAAGAAACGAAAAATACGAAAGAAACAAGCGTGCAAACCGTGACAGCCGCGGCAATCGCAGCCGTCCGCAAAGGCAGAACCGCGAGGAAGAGCCCGCGCCCGAAGCCGTGAAAGAACCTCCCGTGAATTACACCGAGGAGGCTGCCGAGGGTGAACCTGCGGCTCAATTTGTGACGGAACTTATCGAAAAAATGGGCATAAGCGGAAAGGTGCTTGCGGCAAGGGAAGAGGATGCGATAAGGCTGCGTATTGACAGCGACACAATGGGCGTTCTTATCGGTCACCGCGGCGAGACTTTGGATGCAATTCAGTACCTGACGGGGCTTGTTATTAACCGCAATCGCAAGGTGGACGGGTATACACGCGTTACCATCAACACCGAGGACTACCGTGAAAAGCGTGAAGAAACCCTTATCCGTCTTGCAAGGCGCGTTGCGGCGCAGGTTAAATCAACGGGCAGGCCGAGAACCCTTGAAGCCATGAATCCCTATGAGCGCAGGATTCTGCATTCCGCTTTGCAGAACAACCCCTATGTTACCACCCACAGCGAGGGCGAAGAGCCGAATCGCAGGGTTGTTGTTGCGCCGAAGCGCGGCAGAAGACCGCAGCGTCCCCGCGACAAGGCATAAACACGGTAAACTCGTTTTGGCAGCATTGAAGGCATGAAAAAAATTAACACATGCAATGATAATATTTTCGCACTGTCCACCCCGGTGGGCGGTGCGATTGCTGTAATTCGGGCAAGCGGAAGCGGTGTTTTGCCCGTTCTCAGGGAGATTTTTTCGGGCAGAATCGAACATCGGCAGCTGAATTACGGCAAAATAACCGACAGAATTGAACCCGACGGCGGACAGGGCGAAGAACGGAAGGAAAACGATACGGGTGCCTTGGCCGTGCTTGACGAAGCTATGGCGGTTTATTTCCGTGCACCGCATTCCTACACGGGTGAAGATATGTTTGAGCTTAATCTGCACGGCTCCTATTCCGTCGTTTCGGCTGTATCGCGCGCACTGACACGGCGGGGGATGCGGCTTGCGGAAGCGGGTGAATTCACAAGACGTGCCTTTTTGAACGGAAAGATGGATCTTGTTCAGGCGGATGCGGTGATGGATTTGATAAATGCAGAAACGCGGCGCGGAGCGAGTGCGGCGTTGGAGCAGCTCGAGGGCGGATTGAGCAGGAGAATCGGCGCAATTGAAGAAAAGCTGCTTGATTTTGCAAGCGAACTTGCGGCAGCAATGGACTACCCGGAGGAAATGGAGGATGAGGTGCTTTCGGCTGCGCCGGAGGTGCTGAATTCGGCAATTTCCCGCATAAGGGACTTGATTGACAACGGGAATTGCAATAAAATTATACGCGAGGGGGCAAAGCTTGCCATTCTCGGAAGGCCGAATGTCGGAAAATCCAGCCTCCTAAATGCACTGATGAATGCGGAACGTGCAATCGTTACAAACATTGCGGGCACAACACGCGATGTTTTGGAAGAGAAAATCGATTTGCTCGGTTTGCCTGTTCGCATTGCCGATACGGCGGGCATTCACGAAACCGGCGATGCGGTTGAAAAAATCGGAATTGAACGCGCTCTGCACGAAGCCGCTTCCGCAGAATGTGTGCTGCTGCTGTTTGACGGTTCGGCGGGCATAACGCAGGAGGATGAGAGACTCGTTCAAAAAGTTTTCGGCATGAATTGCCGAAATATAATTTTTGTAATAAACAAATGTGATCTGTCGGATTGCGGGACGGCGGCTGAACAGCTGAAAAATATTGCGCCCGAAAACGGCGGGAGCATAAGCCGAATCAGCTGCCGCACGGGTTTCGGACTGGATGAGCTGAAACACCGAATTGCGGAGGCGGTCGGGCTTTCCGAGGGGCGTGCCATTGTGACGAATGAAAGGCATATCGAGTGCCTGAGTGCGGCTTGTGCGGAACTTTGTGAGGCGGCGGAACTCTTTTCCAAAGGCGGGAATGCGGCCGAAATGCTTCTTCCGCAGACCGAGCTTGTTGCGGAATCGGTCGGGAATGCACTGCACTGCCTCGGCGAAATAAGCGGCAGGGAAGTTTCGGAGGAGCTTCTTGATCGCATTTTTGAACGGTTCTGTGTCGGAAAATAGCTGAACGGAAATGCAGGGCGCGGCGAAGGCGGAACGAAGGCGGAACTCTGCAAGTTAGGAGCTGAAATGGACGAAACGGCAGTCTATCTTTTTAATCACGGCGAAAATGCATATGCTTATCGCGCGTTGGGTGCACACGAGCGGAACGCCGGAGGCATCCGATATTGGGAATTCTCCGTTTTTGCACCGAATGCGGTTCGAATATCCGTTGTGGGCGATTTCAACAATTGGAAGCAGGGCGCAAATCCTATGGAAAAATTCGGAGAAACGGGCTGTTGGAGCTGCCGTATTGCGGAGGCAGGAAAGGGCGACAGATACAAGTTTGCAATTACCGGCAGGGACGGGCAAACGGTGCTTAAATCCGACCCGTTCGCATTCCGTTCGGAACTTCGGCCGGGAACGGCAAGCGTGCTTCACGGCATTCCCCGGAATGTGTGGACCGACGGCGAATATCTTAAACTTCGTGCGCAGAGGAATCTTTTCACCGAACCGATAAACATATACGAGGTTCACGCCGGCTCGTGGAAACAGGGCATGAACTACTCTGAATTGGGACGCGAACTCGTCGATTACTGCGTAAGAATGGGTTATACGCATATTGAGCTTTTGCCGCTTGCCGAACACCCGCTGGATGACAGCTGGGGTTATCAGGTCACGGGCTATTATGCGGTCACGGCGCGTTACGGTGCGCCCGAACAGCTTGCGGAGCTTGTGGATTATGCGCACAAATGCGGCATTGGGGTTATAATGGACTGGGTTCCGGCGCATTTCACAAAGGATGAGAGCGGATTGCGCAGATTTGACGGAGGAACATTGTTCGAACCCGCAGAACCGCTCCGCGCCGAGATGCCGCAATGGGGGACGCTGCTGTTTGATTACGGGCGAAGCGAGGTTGTGAGCTTCCTGATTTCGAACGCGTTGTATTGGCTGCGCGAATTCCATTTTGACGGTCTGAGGGTCGATGCTGTGAGCTGTATGCTCTACCATGATTTTTGCAGGGATGAATGGCTCCCGAACCGTTTCGGCGGCAGAGAAAACCTTGAAGCGATAGAGTTCATTAAAAAGCTGAACGCTGCCGTGCACAGAGAGTGTCCGAACACGCTTATGATTGCGGAGGAAAGTTCGGCTTTTCCGAAACTTACCGAACCGGTTGCGTTCGGAGGGTTGGGCTTCGATTTTAAATGGAACATGGGGTTCATGAACGATACTCTGAAATATTTCAGCGCGGATGCGGCGGAAAAACGAACCATGCACGAAAAGCTGACTTTCCCGATGGTATATGCGTTTTCCGAAAAGCATGTGCTGCCGTTTTCGCATGATGAGGTTGTTCACGGCAAATTATCCCTGATAAACCGCATGAAGGGCAGTTACGAACAAAAGTTTGAACAGCTGCGGCTTCTTTTTGCATATCAACTCGCGCATCCGGGCAAGAAACTCAATTTTATGGGGAATGAGTTCGGGCAGTTTATTGAGTGGGATTTTAAAAAGCCGTTGGACTGGTTTCTTTTGGACTATCCCGCTCATGCGGCAATGCAGGAATTTTCATGCGCACTGAATTGGTTTTACCGCGGCACGCCTGCACTGCATCGCGAGGATGAAGGCTGGCAGGGTTTCCGCTGGCTGAGCGCGGATGATTGCGAAAATTCCGTCATTGCATTTGCGCGGATCAACGGAAGCGATACTGTCGCTGCTGTTTTTAACTTTTTGCCGAGGGAGCATTCGGCATACAGGCTGAATATCGGCGCATTGGCCGCGGAGCTTGGGACAGCAAAGAGCAGTACGCACAGAATTGGGTTCGAATGCGTGTTTTCAACACATATGCGCGGCGCGGTGACTGTTCGGGTCAAAGGCGGAAAAACAGGGCGGAGGCGGAAAAAAACCTTGGGTGAGGCCCATCATACGGTGGATGAGCTGTACTGCGAAATTCCGCTTTACGGCTATGAGGGTGCATTTTACCGCCTGAAGCGTATCGATAAACCCGTTCTTGAAAAAAACAGGGGAAACGAATAGAAAAAACGTTTCCGAAAACAGGTTCCGCAAACGAAAAGACAGTTGAACAAACGGGGGGAACATATGCGCGGAGAAATTGACAACAGAACATTTTTCGCGGGAGCCGAAACACAGGTTCTTCCGTCCGAAAAGCGATTTCTGCTCGGCAGAGTCGCAATAATCGACCGTGTGGCGTGCCTTGACTGCGGGGACTGCGATTCGGCATGCAGCTTCGGCGCAATTGAACAGGGAAAAAACAATGCCGACGAAGCATTTGCGGGTCACAGGATTATTTACGAAAAATGCATAGGCTGCGGCGGCTGCCTGAGCTGCTGCGAAATGCGGGCAATTCGGCTTGCTGACGGGGCAAAAGGTGCGCTTGATGCGGAAATTACGGCGCGCCATGATGAAAATCCGCTGCCGGAACTCGGAAAACCCGTGGACGTGTTCAATGCTTTCGGTGAAAAAATCAGCGGAGGACGCGTTACCCAGGCTCTTGCGGGCTCAAACGCCGGGCGTGCGGCAACGATTCGGTTTCGACTCCCCCGCGAATTCCTGTCGGATGGATGCTTTGCCCATGCGGTGCGTGAAGGCTGAATGCCGAAAGCTTCGGAACGCCGAAAGAAAATGCGAGATACGGAATTAATGAATCGGAGGATGCAAATGATAATTGTTGGAATATGCGGCGGCAGCGGCAGCGGCAAATCAACTTTTGCCGAAAGAATACGGGACGGTTTAAACTGCTCGTGCGAAATCATGCGGCTTGATTGCTATTATTTTGACCAGGGCGGGAAGCCGTTTGAAGAACGTACAAAAGTGAACTACGATTCTCCAAAAATATTTGATTTCGATGAAATGCTTGCGGATATCCGCCTGCTGCTTGACGGAAAACCCGTGACGCGGAAGGGTTACAACTATGCAGAACACAGACGGGACGACAGCGAAGAGCTGATGTATCCGCCGGAGGTGCTGATAATCGAAGGAATCCATGTTTTTTATGATGACAGAATATGTGATATAATGAATCTGAAACTGTTCATAAAAGTGGACAGCGATATTTGCCTTCTGCGGCGTATCGCACGGGATATGAACGAGCGCGGGCGTTCTCTTGAAAGCATTTCGGAGCAGTACAAAGCAACGGTGAAGCCGATGCGTGAAAAATACATAGACAGGTATATCGACAAGGCAGATGTCGTTGTAATGCGCGGCGGAATGAATGAACAGGCATTGAAAACGACCATATCCTATATTAAGTCCTGCGTGAAAGAGCAAAGGCTTGCCGAATCCGAAAAAAACGAAAGCGGCGGAAACGATTCCGAATAAATCGGAACAACTGCGGATGAACAATCGCAATGAAAGAATAATACCCGTAATTGTGAAAAGGGGGGAAAGGTTTTGAGTAAACTGCGCGCACTTTGGAGAAACGGCAGAGGGATGCTTTTTATAGTTCTCGTCGGCATTGCTTTTTATGAAATGCTTGAGCATTTTTCGTCGGTGAGAGCTGTAATTTCCCGAACGACATCGGTTTTGATGCCGATATTGTGCGGACTGATGGTTGCATACATAATCAATATTCCCGCAACGATACTTCAGGGAACTCTGTTCAAAAAGGCTCATGCTGCCGGCAAAAAATACGTTGTTCCGCTCACGGTTGTGCTGAGCTATCTTATCGTGTTCGGCATTCTCACCGCCGTGCTTATTATTGTTATTCCGAAGGCGGCGGACAGCGTGAAAATCCTGTTTGACAATTTTGAAACATATTACAACAGTGCGGCAAAATGGGCGACCGAATTTTGGGAGGGATTGAATCTCAGCGACGAAGTTACGGCGCGTGCGGTTGAAATTTCAAACAAGATACTGGACAATGTGGAAGTGTTCACAACCAATCTTGCTCCGAAGCTTTTGGGTTACACTTTCAATGCGGTAAGCACGGTTGCGGACATTCTGCTTGCGCTTGCGTTCAGCATATACGCAATCCTTGATAAAAACCGCCTGCTTGCACATTCACGGCGGTTCGTAAGGAGCGTTTTCAATGAAAAGCATTCAAGCGGGATTCTTGAAGTTTTTTCGTATGCAAACCTGACTTTTCGCGGTTATTTTGCCGGACAGATAACAAGCTGCACGATAATCGGCATATTGTGCTATATCGGAATGCGGATCATGAACATGCCGTTTCCGGAGATGATAAGCGTGTTTATTGCTGTATTCGCAATGATTCCGATACTCGGCCCGTGGCTCAGCACGATTCCGAGTGCGTTCATAATCCTTATGACATCACCCGGAAAGCCTGAACTTGTGCTGTATTTTGTGATAATGATTATCATAATACAACAGATTGACAACAACCTTGTTTATCCCCGCGTGGTCGGTGATGCGGTTGGACTGTCAAGCGCATGGGTTCTCGGAGCGGTCATTCTGGGCAGCGGCTTGTTCGGCATTGCAGGCCTTATTTTTGCCGTTCCTGTCACGGCTGTGCTTTATCGTCTGCTTGCGGACTGGACAAACGAACGCGCAAGGCAGCGGGGGGTTCCGATCATCGACACCGTGCCCGGCGTGAAATACGATCTGCGCGGGCATGTTCGCCGCAGCTTTAAAAAGAAAAAAAATAATGCTTCGTCCGGCTCCGGAAGGCTGAGAACCAAAGAGACAAAAACCGAAACGGGCGAAACGGCAGCTGCGGACAAAGCGGGCAGAACCGAAAAATCCGAAAACGAAAACAGTGATAATAAGTGAATAAAAAATTGCGAAAAGAGGGGTAAAAATGAAATCGCAATCACATCCTTTCAAGCATCTCCGCACGATTTTGCGGCATCGCCGTGCGGTGTTCCGCCATTGCGTTTTGGCAGGCATACCGTGGCAGGGAATCAAACATGACTTGTCAAAATTTTCACCCTCGGAATTTATTCCGAGCGCAAGGCATTATGACGGGACACGCAGCCCGAACGAACTTGAACGCGCAGAATACGGCTGCTCATTTGCGTGGATGCACCATAAGGGGCGCAACAAGCATCATTTTGAGTATTGGACGGATTACAGCCCGATAACAAAGCGCATGTCTCCGGTTAAAATGCCGCTTCGGTATGTTGTTGAAATGTTCTGTGACAGAGTGGGGGCGTGCAAAACCTATAAGGGGAAAGCGTACACTTCGAGCGACCCGTACGATTATTTTATGCGCGGGAACGCAAAAAACGTAATGCACCCGGAAACGGCGGCTTTGCTTGAAAAACTGCTTGTGATGCTTCGTGACGACGGGGAGAAAAAAGTTTTCCGCTACATTCGAAAAGAACTGATGAAGAAACGGGACTATTGAACGGCGAAAGCATGATTTTGAATATCTGTACACAATTTGCCGCAAAGAATTCGTAAAAATTAGCAATTTGGGGCTTGCGGTTCGGCGGGCATATGTGCTATTATTAAACCGACGGAAAGCAAAGCCGAAGGGCTGAGCTTCCCGGAAAAATACAAGCTGCGGACTTCCGCCGCATTTCAGTCGAAATTCAGGAACATGCTTTCCGAATGCGCGGAACGCTGCGGCCCGAAAGAGTGAAAGGAAAAAACATGAAAAAATATTCCAAAATCGCAAGAATCGCCGCGTTCGCGCTGGCAGTCGTGATGCTGTTCGCCTTTGCGGGCTGCAGCGGCAAAAAGGATAACAACAACAAGAACAACGGCAGCGGCAACAACGGCGGCAGCGGCGAAAACAGAACCGCTCCCTCCAACACGCCCGTTCCTGCGCCTTCAACAAAAACTCCTCAGATGAACGATGATATGAAATCCCTTAACGAGCTCTTTGCCGGAATTCAGGCGGGAACGACCCCGATCACCGGCATTACGGTTAAAACAAGCTATTCAAATCCCAACGGCAACCCTTTGGAGTTTGATACTGCAAATATCCCTGCGGAGCAGCAGGAGCTTTACAACAAAATAATCGATTTCATTAAGGGCATTAAAATCAGTTTTTCAGCCTGCAATTGGGACAAGTTCCTGAACGTGATCGGTGCGGCACCGGAAAGAAAAACCAATGAAGCCGCATTGACAACGGCGATGGTCGAGAAGGGTTCGGACAGCGTTATCTACATCAAAACCGAAAGTCAGACCCTTGCATTGACTTTCATCAACGACGGTACGATTCTCCTTGCCGGATGCACCTTTGATGCGGGTGCGGCGGAAGGCAAAATCACTCCCTCCGCAACCCTTATCTGCGGCAGCTTCGACACGAATTATACAATGCAGCTGCGCAGCCTGTTCGGAGTGAAGTAAAACATCCGGGTTGAAGGCCGGCAGTCGGATAAAGTATATGAAAACCCGCTCCGCATGTTTCATGCGTTGGGAGCGGGTTCTTATATTAAAAGTGACGTTTGACCGAAACACAACCTAAACCGGCACAGCCTGTTCGGAAATATTGAATGCGTGCATTGATAACGGGGTACTGTGCATTAAAAAGCAATGAAGGTAATATGAATTTTGAAATATCTTTTGACTTTATAGTTTTTGAAACCGAACGTCTGCTGCTGCGCGAATTCAACGCCGATGACGTCGACGCGGTATATGCCTATGCGGGCGATGCGGAGAATACAATTTACATGGACTGGGGTCCCGCAAGCCGTGAGGAAGTTCGGAATTTCGTTCAATCCCGCCTTGCACAGCAGATAACGGAACCGCGGCGCATTTTTGATTTTGCCGTTTGCATCAAGGCGACGGGCCGGCTTATCGGCAGTATGGGCTTGTTTTTTGGCGATGACGGGCAGCAGGCGGAACTCGGCTACACGATTAACAAAGCATTTTGGGGCAAGGGATATGCCTCCGAAGCAGCGAAGGGAATGCTTCAATTCGGCTTCATGAACCTTAATCTGCACCGCATAAGAGCAAGGTGCGACAGCATGAACACTGCCTCGGAACGAGTTATGCAGCGTCTCGGAATGCGATTCGAGGGCGAAGCGAAGTCCGCCGAATATGTCAGAGTACGCGCGCGGCGGCAGTGGCGCAGCGTAAAGCACTATGCAATGCTGCAAAAAGAGTTCCTGAATCGAATGATCGACGGGGAAGATGTTTGACTCGGCCGTGACTGAAAAACGCCCTGCATGTGTGCATTATGCGGCTATATTTTATATTTAACCGCAAAGGCTTTTTAATGCGTAAAAAAGCAGCTTGTTTTGACAAAAACATCCTAAATATATTTGCAACCGCGGTTGCAACAGGCTACAATGTAACCATGGAAAACGTGCGCACAGGGTCTTGTGGACGGCGAATGCGGGCGGTTTCGAATATATTTTTGCACAAAGGTGCGTTTCACGGGTTTCAAAACGGAGCGCTGCGGCAGCGGACACGGCGCAGAGAACTCCCGCAGAAACCGAATTTGATTTTTCCGCACGGATTTTCAAGGAGGATTATATTATGCAGACAGCAAACCGTATGCAGGGCGTTTCAGGCAGCGCGATCAGGGAGCTTTTCAAGCTTCTGGGTGATCCGAACATCATCTCTTTCGGCGGCGGCAATCCCGCGAAAGAGTGCTTCCCGAAGGAAGAGATCCGCGCAATTACCGATGAGCTGCTCAGAGATAAATCCGACATTCTGCTTCAGTACGGTGCGACCGAAGGCTATCTGCCGCTGCGCCGCGCATATCTCGACAGCATTCTTCCCGACAGCGGGCTGCACGGCGAGCTTGACAATGTTCTTTCGCTGACCGGTTCGATGCAGGGGCTTGATCTTATTTGTAAAACTGTCATAAATCCCGGTGATGTTGTGCTTGTTGAAGAGCCGAGTTTTCTCGGTGCGCTGCAAACTTTCCATGTTGCGCAGGCGAAGCTTGTCACCGTTCCTCTTCATCCGGACGGAATTCACATCGATGAGCTTGAGGCGGTCGTTCGTGAACACAAGCCCGTGATGTTTTACACAATTCCCACCTTCCAGAACCCCACAAGCTGGGTTTCCGGCGTTGAAGTGCGCAGGCGCATTGCGGAGCTTGCTGCCGAGTTTGACATGCTCGTAATCGAGGATGACCCCTATGCCGCGCTCCGTTTTTCCGGTGAAAAGCTGCCCACAATCAAAAGCTTTGACACGAGCGATAATGTTATCGTTCTGACCAGTTTTTCAAAAACGATTTCCCCCGGTCTGCGCGTTGCGCTCTGCTTCGGCAGCAAGGATCTCATCCGCAAAATGACGATAGCAAAACAGGGCAGCGATACTCACTCGCCGAACCTTAATCAGGCAATCGTTGCCGAATACATCAATCGCGGCTTTATGCCGAAACATATAGAGCATATATCGGGCGTTTATTCCCGCTCAGCCCGCATTATGACCGATGCGATGGCTGAGCATTTCCCCGAATGGGTTCACTTTGAGCAGCCCGTCGGCGGTCTGTTCATCTGGTGCACCCTTCCCGAGGGCTGGGATGCAAACGAAATCTTCAAGCGTGCGGTCGAGCGCAAAGTTGCGTTCGTTCCCGGTGCGCCTTTCTTCACAACCCCGGGCAAAGGTCAGAACACCTTCCGCCTGAACTTCTCCGCAGAGCCCGAGGAGCGCATTCGCGAGGGCATAAAGCGGTTGGGCGACCTTCTTAAGGAAATGGCGGAAGAACAGAAATAAAATTCGGTTCAAAAACCACCAAATCCACCGAAAGGATAATTTATATAAAATGGAGAACAACGAAATTGCCGCAAACGGCATGGTTTCAGAAAATACAGAAAATACAGAGAATACAGAGAGCAAATGCGCCGAAAAAACAAACGGGGTTGCAGGCCCCGGGCGCAATGCATACGACGTTCTGAACGAGCGCGGCTTCCTTAAACAGTGCTCACACCCGGAGGAGCTTCGCGAACTTCTCGGCAAAGAAAAGCTGACGTTTTACATCGGCTTTGATCCCACGGCGGAAAGTCTCACCGTCGGTCACTATGTTGCAATGTGCGTTATGGCGCATATGCAGAAATGCGGGCATCATCCCATCGTGCTTCTCGGCGGAGGCACGGCAATGATTGCCGATCCGTCCGGAAAGACGGAGCTGCGCAAACTGCTCAGCGTTGAAGAGCTTGACAACAATGTTGCCGGCATCAAAAAACAAATGGAGCGGTTGGTTCGCTTCGACGGAGAAAACGGTGCTGTTATCGTGAACAATGCGGACTGGCTCCGAAACCTCAACTTCATGGATTTCATGCGCGATATCGCCGTGCATTTCTCCGTGAACGAAATGCTTCGCGCGGAATGTTACAAACAGCGTTTCGAGCGCGGACTGACCTTCTTCGAATTCAGCTACATGCTTATGCAGAGCTATGACTTCCTCTGCCTGAACCGCAAATACGGCTGTGAGCTTGAAATGGGCGGCGACGATCAGTGGAGCAATATCCTCGGCGGTGCGGATCTTATCCGCCGCAAGGAACGCAAGCGTGCATACGCTCTTACGACCCGCCTTTTGACTACGGCGGACGGCAAGAAGATGGGCAAAACCGAAAAGGGTGCCGTATGGCTTTCCAAAGAGCGCACAAGCGTGTACGATTTTTACCAGTACTTCCGCAATGTTAACGATGCGGATGTTAAAACCTGCCTGAGTCTGCTGACCTTCCTTCCGATGGACGAAATCGAAGCGCTTTGCGCGGAAGGCGCAAATATCAACGAGGCAAAGCGCGTGCTTGCTTACACCGTAACAAGCCAGGTGCACGGCGAGGACGAAGCCAAAAGAGCCGAGGAAGCCGCGCTTGCGCTGTTCAGCGGCAAGGGCGACCTTACCCATATGCCCACAGTCGCGCTTTCCGATGCGGACATTCAAGAAAGCGGCATGAGCATCACGCGTCTGCTTGTGCTTGCAGGCATTGAAAAATCCAACTCTGCCGCAATAAGATCCGTTCGCGAGGGCGGCATCAGTGTTAACGACCGAAAGGTTACGGACACAAAGGCGGTTTTGGACAGTGCCGAACTTGCGGACGGAATCATCCTTAAAAAAGGCAAAAAAACTTTTGTAAGGCTGATTCACAAGGACTGATTCGGCGGATTTTCAACGCCTCTGTCGGGCGCTGCACCGCAACTGATTTATAAAAATAAACATTCTTTCAGCGGAGTGTCCTTTGATGTTCACTGCGCACTCCGCAAAAGTAGCTCGATATGGCATTGAAAGCATTCAAAACCCCTGCTGCGGCATCCGAAACGGAGTTTGTTGTTAACAAATCGCGTTTCATCGGAAGAGCTTTTCCGGTTGAAACCGAGGCGGAGGCACTTGAGATCCTTGAACGGATACGCCAAAAGCATTATGATGCAACGCATAACTGCTGGGCGTATAACCTGCGCGGAGCTTCGCCGCTGCGTCGTTTTTCGGACGACGGCGAGCCGGGCGGAACCGCCGGAATGCCGATTATGGACACGCTTATCCGAAGCGAAACCGAAAACGCGCTCATCATTGTGACGCGCTATTTCGGAGGAATCCTTCTCGGCAGCGGCGGACTTGTGCGCGCATACAGCCGATCCGCTGCGGATGCGCTTTCAGCCGCAGGCAGCGTTACAATGACGCCCTGCGCCGAAATAGAGTTCGTAACGGATTATACGCGTTTCGGCGGGATAGAGGGGTTTGTCCGCAAAAATTCAACCGTCAGGAATATTGAATTTCTTGAAAACATAAAATTCAATTGCCTTGTTGAAACAAAAAAAGCGGATGCGTTCATTGCGGATATCATCGAACGGACGGACGGTCGTTCCGCTCCGCGCATGCTCGGTGAGGAGTACCTGCCCCTTTCCGAAAAGTGATGCATTGAGCGCGTCAAAACAAGATTCCAAACGGCGCTTTTTTTCGCACGGTTTGCGCGGCGCCGCATGAAATAAAACATCATTAAATTCTCTTTTTAAAACAGGAGGAACAAAAATGGATATCAAGATCACAAAAGCAACCGAGCTTAAAACAAAACCCACCCTTGAGGAAGAAGCTTCCCTCGGGTTCGGCAAACGTTTCACCGACCATATGTTCATGATGAACTATGACAACGGCGAATGGCATGATGCACGCATCGTTCCCTATCAGAGACTTTCTCTCGATCCTTCCTGCTCCGTTCTTCACTATGCACAGGAGATTTTCGAAGGCCTTAAGGCATATCGTGCCGACGACGGCAGAATCCTGATGTTCCGTGCAAAGGACAATGCTCAGCGCCTTAACAATTCCGCAAGGCGTCTCTGCATGCCCGAAATCGACATCGATTTCAACTATGAGGCAATGCGTCAGCTCGTTCAGGTTGAACGTGACTGGGTACCCCACAGCGCGGGTACAAGCCTCTATCTGCGTCCCACGATGATCGCGGTTGACGAAGCTCTCGGTGTACATGCTGCACACAGCTACCTCTACTACATCATCTGCTCTCCCAGCGGTGCATACTACAAGGCAGGCCTTGCACCCATCCGCATCCGCGTTGAAGACAAATACGTTCGCGCAGTCCGCGGCGGTACCGGCTCTGCAAAGACCGGCGGCAACTATGCCTGCTCCATCCTTGCAGGTGCAGAGGCCGAAAAGGAAGGCTACAGCCAGGTTCTGTGGCTGGACGGCGAGCATCTCAAGTACGTTCAGGAAGTCGGCGCAATGAACATGATGTTCCTTATTGACGGCAAACTTGTCACTGCTCCCCTGCATGACACCATCCTGCCCGGCATCACCCGCCGCAGCGTCATGACTCTTGCCCGCGAAATGGGCATCGAAGTTGAAGAGCGTCCCATTTCCGTTGATGAGCTTATCGCAGCGGGCGAAAACGGCAAGCTGACCGAAGCATTCGGCACCGGCACCGCAGCAGTCGTCTCCCCCGTCGGAGAACTTGCATATCGCGACAAGCATATCATGATCGGCGACAAGTCCGTAAACAACGGCATCGGCGAACTGACCATGAAGCTTTACAACACTCTCACCGGTTTGCAGTGGGGCAGGATTGAAGACACCCACGGCTGGGTAACGGATATCGATAAGAAATAATTCCGCAGCGAGGGCGTTTCGGCTCAAGACTCAACAAATTTAGTATCAAAACAGCAATACGACCGTCGGCTTGCCCGGCGGTCGTGTTCTTTGAGGTTTGGGTTTTGCATCAGAATGCGCATTCACGGTCGATGCCGAGTGTGAAGAACAGCGCAAGCTCCGATTGCGCCGCATACTCCGTGCGGCATTGCTCCCAATTTAAATATACTTTAAAAAACGTGCATTTTTGCCTTGTTTTAACCTATAATGCAAGCTATAATAAGACTTGGACATTAAACCTTCGTTCTGTCCGCATTTTTTGCGTGTTTAAATGCAGGGCTGCATTTTGCGTGCGGCGGCGGTTCGCAGGGCTAATAAATTCTCAAGGAGGATAAAATCTCTATGGCAAAGACCGTCACTATCGATGGCAATACCGCTGCGGCGCATGTCGCATACGCATTTTCCGATGTTGCGGCTATTTACCCCATCACTCCGTCCTCTCCCATGGCAGAAGTTGCCGATGAATGGGGCGCACAGGGCAGGAAGAATCTTTTCGGTCAAAAGGTCCGCATTGCGGAAATGCAGTCCGAGGGCGGCGCAGCAGGCGCAGTTCACGGTTCCCTTGCGGCAGGCGCACTGACAACCACATTCACCGCTTCTCAGGGTCTTCTTCTGATGATCCCCAACATGTACAAAATCTCCGGCGAAATGCTTCCCGGCGTTTTCCATGTTACGGCACGCGCACTCGCAGCTCATTCGCTTTCCATTTTCGGCGATCACAGTGACGTTATGGGCGCACGTCAGACGGGTTTTGCAATGCTCGCTTCCGCTTCCGTACAGGAAGTTATGGATCTTGCACTCGTGACCCATCTTTCCGCAATCAAGGCGAGCCTGCCGTTCGTTCATTTCTTCGACGGCTTCCGCACCTCTCATGAGATTCAGAAGATCGAACAAATTGAATACGAGGATATGGCAAAGCTGCTCGATTACGATGCCGTTAAGCGTTTCCGTGAGCGTGCACTCAACCCCGAGCATCCCCATCAGTCCGGTACCGCGCAGAATCCCGACATCTACTTCCAGGGCCGTGAAGCTGCAAACATCCACTATGCAAAGGTTCCCGAGATCGTTGAATACTACATGGAAAAAGTCGGCGATCTGACCGGCAGGAGATACCACCTGTTCGATTACGTCGGCGCACCCGATGCAGAGCGCGTTCTCGTTATCATGGGCAGCGGCGCGGATGTTGCGGAAGAAGCTATCAACTACCTCAACGCAAAGGGCGAGAAGCTCGGCCTTATCAAGGTTCGCCTGTATCGTCCCTTCGCAGCGGACAAGTTCCTTGCGGCTATCCCCGCAACCTGCAAGAAGATCGCTGTTCTTGACAGAACCAAGGAACCCGGCTCCCTCGGCGAACCTCTCTACCTCGACATCGTTGACGCGATTGCGGAGGCAGGGCTTGACATCAAGTGCTACGGCGGCAGATACGGCCTCGGCAGCAAGGAATTCACCCCCACCATGGTCAAGCAGGTTTACGACAACCTTAAGCTCGACGAACCCAAGAACCATTTCACCGTCGGCATCATCGACGATGTTATGAATACTTCCCTCCCCGAGGGCGACTTTGTGAACGCCGCTCCCGAGGGCACGATCTGCTGCAAGTTCTTCGGCCTCGGTTCCGACGGTACCGTCGGTGCAAACAAGAACAGCATCAAGATCATCGGCGACCACACCAACATGTTCGCACAGGGCTACTTTGCATACGACTCCAAGAAGTCCGGCGGTCTGACCATCAGCCACCTGCGCTTCGGCAAGACTCCCATCCAGAGCCCCTACCTTATCGACAGTGCGGACTTTGTTGCATGCCATAACGCAAGCTACGTCACCCGTTACGATGTTCTTGAAGGCATCAAGGACGGCGGCGTATTCCTGCTCAACTCCCCGTGGACCGTTGAGGATATGGAACGCGAACTCCCCGCTTCAATGAAGCAGACCATTGCAAAGAAGCATATTCGTTTCTACAACATGGATGCTGTTAAGCTCGCCCGCGAAGTCGGCATGGGCAACCGCATCAACACCATCATGCAGAGCGCATTCTTCAAGCTTGCCGAAATCATCCCCGCAGACGAGGCGATCGATTATATGAAGGCAGCTGCAAAGAAGAGCTACGCAAAGAAGGGTGAGGACGTTGTTCAGAAGAACTATGCCGCAATCGACATCGGCGTTACCGGCATCACCGAAATCAACTACCCCGAAGCATGGGCAACCGCAACAAGCGGCGCAACCGCAATGCATGTCAGCGACGATCCGTATTTCGTTGATTTTATCAAGCCCATCCTTGCTCAGCAGGGCGACAAACTGCCCGTCAGCAAGCTCGCTGCCGACGGCTATGTTCCCACCGGCACCACCAAGTACGAAAAGCGCGGCATCGCAGTTGAAGTTCCCATGTGGATTCCCGAAAACTGCATCCAGTGCAACCAGTGCGCTCTTGTATGTCCGCATGCAAGCATCCGTCCCTTCGTTATGACCGAAGAGACCGAAGCACCCGAAACCTTCGTTGCCAAGAAGGCGAACGGCGTCGGCGACGGCAAGCTCTTCCGAATTCAGGTCAGCCCCTATGACTGCACCGGCTGCGGCAGCTGCGTCAATGTTTGCCCCGCAAAGACAAAGGCTCTCAAGATGGCTCCTCTTGCAGAAGTCGAAAAAGTTGAAAACGATAACTGGAACTTCGCAATGGATCTGCCCACCCTCGACCTGCCCGTCAACAAGGCAACCGTCAAGGGCAGCCAGTTCCTCCAGCCCATGTTCGAATTCTCCGGCGCATGCGCAGGCTGCGGCGAGACTCCCTATGTAAAGCTTGTTACCCAGCTCTTCGGCGACAGGATGATCGTTGCAAACGCAACCGGCTGTTCCTCCATTTACGGCGGTTCCGCTCCCACCTGCCCCTACACCGTAAACAAGCAGGGTCACGGCCCCGCATGGGCAAACTCCCTCTTTGAAGATAATGCAGAGTTCGGCTTCGGTATGAACCTTGCAACCACTCACCGCCGCGAGAGGCTTGCGGATCTCATCAGGCAGCTTGCTGAAGGCTGCGGCGATGAAGTCAAGTCAATCTGCAATGCATGGCTTGAAAACAAGGACGATGCAGAGGGCAGCCGCAAGGCAGCTCCCGCTGTTGTCAAGATGGCTGAAGAATGCATGAACTGCGGTTGTGAGTGCGACGAGATCTGCAAGGAGATCTATGACCTCCGCGACCTGCTCGTTAAGAAGAGCCAGTGGATCTTCGGCGGCGACGGCTGGGCATACGATATCGGTTACGGCGGACTCGATCACGTTCTTGCAATGGATGAAGACGTCAACGTTCTCGTTATGGACACCGAAGTTTACTCCAACACCGGCGGACAGTCCTCCAAGGCAACTCCGACCGGCTCCGTTGCAAAGTTTGCCGCTGCAGGTAAGCGCACCAAGAAGAAAGATCTCGGCATGATGGCAATGAGCTACGGCTACGTTTACGTTGCAAAGGTCTGCATGGGCGCAAACCCCGCTCAGCTGCTCAAGGCAATGGTTGAAGCGGAAGCTTACAAGGGACCGTCCCTCATCATTGCTTACGCACCCTGCATCAACCACGGCATCAAGGCAGGCATGAACAAGGTTCAGGACGAAGCGAAGAGGGCTGTTGAGGCCGGCTATTGGCCCCTGTACAGGTATAACCCCGACCTCGCAGCACAGGGCAAGAATCCCTTCACCCTTGACAGCAAGCCCGCAACCGGCGACTACAAGGAATTCATCCTCGGCGAAAACCGCTATGCGGCTCTCAAGCAGCAGTTCCCCGAAGAGGCAGCAACGCTGTTTGCACGCGCAGAGCAGGAAGCAAAGGATAAGTACGACTACTATAAGAAACTCAACGACATGGAATAATCGCAGTTCAATGCGATTGACGAAGGCGGGATGATTCTGCCCGGCATAATTGCACAACGGCAAAAGATGCCCGCCGCCGGCAGTTGAGTTCAAAACAATAAGAACGAGCTTCCTCCGCACCCCCCCGAATGTTGAAGGGGAATCATGAAACGGAAACGAATCATGAGTGCGGGGGAGCTTTTTTTCAATTGAACGGAGCAGAAATTTTCAATTGAACGGAGCAGAAATTCAAAAGACAAACGGATATTGATTGGAAGCGGACGGATCAAAAAACAGCTTTTCGAAACAAAAGTCGAAAAGCTGCCGCTGATGCGAATAATTTGTAATTGAAGAATATCAGCCGTTCATGATTTTTTCTGTTAAATCGTCAACGGTCTTTTTGAGTTTTGCATCGGTCTCGATGCTTTTTTCGATTTGTTCACAGGCATACATAACGGTTGAGTAATGACGCCCGCCGTAGAACGCACCGATTTCGGGGAAAGACGATTCGGTGAGAATCCTTGTAAGATACATTGCGATCTGCCGCGGATAAGCAATGCGGCGTTCGCGCCGACCGGCTTCCATCTCGGCAGGACTTACCGAATAAAAATCGCAGACAACGCGGCGGATAAGTTCCGGCGTTACGGTGCGTTGCTTGCTGCCGGAAACGTAATCCTTAAGGACGTTTTCGGCAAGAGAAGCGGTAATGGGCTTGTTGATGAATTTTGCATAAGCAAGCACGCGGTTCAGACTGCCTTCAAGGTCGCGGATGTTGGAATAAACCCGTTCCGCAACAAGGCCGAGAACTTCATCGCTGACGTCAAGATTTTCCTGAGTTACCTTGCGGCGAAGGATTGCAAGCCGTGTTTCAAAATCCGGGGGCTGAATATCGGTGATAAGTCCCCAGCCGAAGCGCGTCCTCAAACGCTCTTCAAGGATGGGAATATCCTTGGGCGGTTTATCGGAGGTTATGATGATCTGCTTGTCCGCATCGCGAAGGTCATTGAATACGTTGAAAAATTCCATTTCGGTTGCATCTTTGCCCGCGATGAACTGAATATCATCGATAAGAAGCACATCAAGATAGCGGTATTTCTCGCGAAGGCTCGTGCGCTCCTTGCGTGCAATGGACTGAACAACATCGTTGGTGAAATTCTCACTTGAAATGTAAAGAATTTTGTAATCCGGATGCTCGCCGTGAATAAAGTGCCCGATTGCGTGCATAAGATGCGTTTTCCCAAGCCCCACGCCGCCGTAGATATAGAGCGGGTTATAAGCCTTTGAAGGGTTTTCCGCAACGGCAAGCGCAGCCGCATAGGAGAAACGGTTGGATTCACCGGTCACAAAAGTGTCAAAGGTGTATTTGGGAATCAAGGTTGGGCAATCGTTGCGGACCGTTACGGGCTTTACAAAATCGGGAGAAGCCTCGGCAACATCGTCATCGAGGGGCGTTTCGCGGGTCGTGAAGCGCACATGCAGCTCGCAGCCGCAGGATTCACGGATGCTTTTTTCAACCATGGGCGTGTAGAACCGCTCAAGAGTGCTTCGATAAAGCTCATCCTCCGTTTGGAGAACAAGCGTTGTGTCTCCCTCTATCCTGAGGGGAACCAGCGTCGCTATCCACGTGTTGTAACTCGCGTCCGTCATTTCGCTCTTAAGCGCGGCAAGAGCCTTTGACCATATAACAGATGCCGATAACAAAGATTGCCTCCCAACCGTTGCGAAAACACCGGAGCATCGTCAAAACAGTGCCCGGGTGCTTTTGCACAATGAATATTACCCGTATTTAAGCCTGATACCGATCATCGCCTGCTTGGTTTCGGCATTTCGACGCGGAACGCATTAATGCGGAACGCAGTACGCACGGTGCAGCAAAAGCATTAATACAAAGCGTGACAAATGAAGCATTGCTTTCATAGGGTGGACTAATATAATAACAAATTTGCAAAGATTTCGCAAGGCTTGATTGTGGATAATTTTTTCCGATTTGTACCGTTTTTTTAAAAAAAGCACCAGATATTGTGGAAAAAACGAGCATTATATTAGATATACTTAAAAAAAGAGAATAATATTCGAAATTTGCGGTAAAAAACGAGTTTGGGCAGGCATTTCCCGGGAAATATCTTTCGGATTCCGTGTGCCGCCGCGGTGCCGTGCGGTTAGATGCGTCTTGAAACAGCCTGTTCACAAAATGTTTACAAAAAATTTAATTTCGGTACTTTCCAATAAGCTGCAATTGGTGTATAATAACTCCAAATCCGGTAAATTTCACAGATTCCTCCAATCGGCGCGTTGATGCCTGCAATCAGCATGGTGATTTCTGTAATCAGCATGGTGCCGTGAGCGGAACAAAAATCGGAAAGGATGAAAAAATGGAAAGAAAAACAAATAAAAAAAGCAGCGCGCTGCCTGTCATTATCCTGCTTGCGGTCATCATTGCGGCGGGAGTGGCTGCGTTCTTTTTGCTGAGAGGCGAAAAGTTCCTCGGCGGAAGGAAGGATATTACGATTACCGAAGCGGTAACGACAAACACGAACGGAATTACCGATCCGGAGCTTGGAAATCCGGATTGGATTGAGCTGTGCAATCCGACGGATGCGGCAATGGATATTTCAAACTATGCCCTCGGAGTCGGCAATGAGGAGGGCGGAAGGTTCATCTTCCCTTCAGGCACAACGATCGCGGGCAAAGGCTATCTGCTTGTTTACTTTAAGGATCGCGGAGTTTCAACAACAGGAAAACTTGTTGCAGGCGGCGATCTTGCGGCGGCGGGAGAGACCGTGACGCTTTACAACACTGCGGGGGAGGTTGTCCACAAGGTTGATATTCCCGAACTTCCGGCGAATATTTCTTATGCCATGGATTCCGCGGGTCATTTCGGCTACGCAAAAGTTCCGACACCCGGAGCGGAAAACAGCACTGCAATTTCCAAAACACTTGACGGAGCGCAAAACATCGAAGCTCCGAAATCACTCATCGTAAATGAAGTTCTGCGCGGCGAGAACGGCTTTGTTGAGGTTCGCAACAATTCCTCAAAGACGATTCAGCTTCATGACTTCTACCTTTCCGACAATGCGGACAAGGTCAACAAGTGGCGGTTCCCGCAGCAGACGCTTGAACCCGGTGCGCTCGCGGCTGTGAACCTTTGCGGTTCCGCGTATGCAGGCTCTGCAACGGCGGACGGTGAAGAGGGAAAACTGCTCTTCAATGCCAACTTCAAGCTTAACACCGAGGAAAACACCGTTTATATTGCGGGTTCCGGCGGGAATATAATCGATACATTCACCTTTGATATGAATATGCCCGGCGCGGTTGCGGCAGTACGCACGGCAAAGGGCGTTGAATACACAGGCACGGCAACAAAATGTGCCGAAAACAGTGATTCCACATTTGCCGAGATCACATGGACGGATATGGATTCGAGCGACGTGCTGAGAATCAACGAATTCCTGCCGAAAAACAAATTCGATATTACAGACGGCGACGGTGACCGCAGCGAGTGGGTTGAGCTTTACAACAGCGGAAGCGAGCCTGTTTCGCTCCTCGGCTACTATCTTTCGGACAACAGCGCAGAGCGCGACAAGTGGGCATTGCCCGATATCACTCTCGGCGGCGGTGAGTATTTGATCGTTTTCCTTTCCGGCAAGGACAGGACGGACGGAGAAATGCATGCCTCGTTCAGCATTTCCGACACGGATGAAGGCATATTCCTTTCAAACTACAACGGAATGCGTTCCGACAGCCTGCTGCTTCCTTCCGAATTGAGCGAGAATGTTTCAATCGGTAGAGGGGAAAACGGCGAGGTTCTGTATTATGCACGTCCGACGCCTGCGGCAGCAAACACGGCGGCAGGTTTTGCGGAACCCATGGGCGTGGGGGGGTTCAACCCCTCCTCCGTTTATATCAACGAAGTTTGCGCGGTAACAACGCCGCGCAGCGGGGAGATGGACTGGGTCGAATTCTATAACGGCGGCGATGAAAGCGTAACGCTCACAGGCTGGCATATCAGCGACAGCAAGCGTGAACTGCAAAAGTTTGAGCTTTCGTTCATTACGGTTCCCGCAAAGGGTTATGCGGTGCTCAGCTGCTCCGGCAGCATTTCCGATGCCGCACCGACGGTTGCACCGTTCAGCGTATCGGGCAGCGGCGACGGGCTGATTTTGACATCTGCCGACGGAACTGTCATAGACTATTTTGAAACGGGTGCAACCCGACTGGGCGTTACAAGCGGCAGGCAGACCGGCGGCGGGAGCGGTGACCGCGTTTTTTTTACGCAGGCGACCAAGGGCAGCGCAAACCCCGATGTTTGCTATCTTTCCTATGCGGCGAACGCCGTTTTTTCAAATACCGAACTTTATCACAGCGAGCCTTTTTCGCTTGAGATAAAAACGCAGAATGCAGACGGTGTGATAAGGTACACAACCGACGGCAGCAAGCCGACCGAGCAGAGCACGGAGTATACAGGTGCAATAACGATTTCTTCAAATACGGTTATCCGCGCTGCAACCTTTGTTTCGGGCATGATGCCGAGTGATGTTGCAACTGCAACTTATCTTTTTGAAACGCCGCACAGCGTGCCGGTTGTGACGCTTGCAATGAACCAAAAAGATTTTGACGATGTTTATGCTGTCAGCAGTCCGTTCGTTCCGGTTGTTGAACGGGAGGGGCATATACAGTATTTTGAAAAAGACGGAAGCCTCGGAGTTGAAACCTCCGCCGGCATTCGCGTTTCCGGTGCGTCAACCCGGCGTTATCCGCAAAAGTCCCTTGCGCTCATGTTTCGCTCCGGCTACGGAAGAAAGACCGTTACCTATCCTTTCTTCGGAAACGATTATATCAAGACTTTCGGTTCGCTCGTGCTTCGCAATGCGGGTCAGGACTGCCTGAATACCCGCATTCGCGATTCTTTCACAAGCACCGCCGTTCTCGATATGAACATCGATTCGTCCGCGGCAACTTTCTGCGCGGTTTATATCAACGGCCGTTACTGGGGGTTGTATGACCTTAAGGAGAACATGAACAAGGATTACCTTGCTGCGCATTACGGCGTTGATGAGGACACTGTAAACATCATAAAGCGCAACACCGTTGAGCTTACGGGCAGCAATGCGGATTTTCTCCGCGTCAGAAGCTACGTTGTTCAACAGAATGCAAGCGGCGCAAACGTTGTTGTACCTTTGACGGCGGAACGGTATGCGGAATTTACAAAATGGGTGGATGCCGAGTCCATTGCGGATTATCTGATTGCAAGGGAATACTTCCCCGATGCGGATATGTTCAACCAGAAGTATTGGCGCACAACGGACTATAAGGTGCGCTGGCGTGCGATATTCTATGATTCCGATTTCGCTCTCAGTTCCGAGCGCGGCGATGTTCTCGGGCATTACTTCAACGTTGTCGGTGTTCCGAGTGCGGACGGTTCATTGAGCCAAATGGATCTTTACTGCGGACTGCGTTCCAATGAAGAATGGAGCGACTACTTCATAACGCGTTATATATATGTTACGAAGTACTATTTGAACAACGACAGACTGCTGCCGCTTTTTGATTCCATGGTGGACACGATTCAACCTGAAATGGACAGGCAAATTGCCCGCTGGGGACGCCCCGAATCCCGCAGCCATTGGGAAAACGAAATTTCAAAACTGCGCAGTATGCTTGCTGCCCGCCCGCAGTACGCAAAGCAGTGCCTGCAATACAATTTTAAGTTGTCCGAGGCACAATATGCGGAATATGAGGCAAAGGCGGATGAAATGTTCAATCAGAACGGCGGAGTTTTTAAGTAAGCTCACGTGAAGCGAAATGCAGACTGCATATTTTCACGGATTTGGTTCCGCATGAGTTTTTGATGACGGGATTCATGCGGAACACACAGAAAAAATATAGATTTTAATTTTTGCATCGAAAAGGTTTTAGCAAAAAAGAGAGGGCAATATGAAGATTATCATTGTCGGCGGAGGCAAAGTCGGGCACCAAATCGGAAAAAAACTGACAAATGAAAAGCACGATGTTGTTATAATTGATGACGATCCGGATGTGCTTGCACGCATATCCGACGAAATGGACGTTTTTTGCGTTGAAGGCAACGGTGCGGATTATAAGGTTCAGAGCGAAGCAGGTGCGGGGTCGGCCGATATTTTGATTGCAGCAACGGCGCATGACGAAATCAACATGCTTTGCTGCCTTATTGCACATAAACTGGGCGCGAAACACACGATCGCCCGCGTTCGCGACCCGGAATACACCGTTCAGCTTGACTTTTTAAAGGACGAATTGGGGCTTTCAATGGCGATTAACCCGGAGCTTGCCGCAGCGGATGAAATTGCAAGGCTTTTGCGTATTCCGAGTGCGCTCAATGTTGAGCTTTTTGCACGCGGGCGCGTGGAGCTTGTCGAGTTCCGCATCGGTGAGGGAAATCCGCTTATCGGCCTCTCGCTCATGCAGATTTATAAAAAATACCAGATAAAAATTCTTATTTGCGCCGTTCAGCGCGGAACCGAGGTAATTATTCCGAACGGCGAATTCGAGCTTGAGCAGGGCGACAGGCTGCATATCACGGCGTCTCATGAGGAGATGGCGCGGTTTTTCCGCACTGTTTATCCCGATAAAAAGCGTAAAGTGAAAACGGTTATGGTCTGCGGCGGAAGCAGGATTGCATACTACCTTTCGCTTGCGCTGTCGAAAGTCGGCGTGCAGGTGAAAATAATCGAAAGCAATGCGCGGCGCGCCGAACAGCTCAGCGAGGATTTGGACAGTGCGTTGATAATCTGCGGCGATTCGACCGACCACGATCTTTTGATTCAGGAGGGCATAAACAGCGTTGATGCTTTTGTATCGCTCACAGGTATGGACGAGAACAACATCATAAGCGGACTTTTTGCAAAGTGGCAGGGCGCAGGACGCGTCATTGCAAAGGTGAACAACGAAGGACTTTGCAGCATCGTTCCGGAAAACGAGCTCGATTGCATAATTTCGCCCAAAACGATAACGGCGAACCAGATTTTGACGTTCGTCCGTGCAATGGACTGCAGCCCCGAGGGCAGCAATGTGGAAACCGTTCATCAAATGGTGGGCGGCAAGATCGAGGCGATTGAGTTTTCCGCAAAGGGCAATCATCCGATGTACGGGCGGCCGCTCAAGGAACTGAAGCGCAGCCTTCACAAGGATTTGCTCATTGCCTGCATTGTCCGCGGCGAAAAAACAATAATCCCGGGCGGCGATGACTGCATAAAAGCAGGGGATCGGGTAATTGTTGTTACAAAGCATATACTGTTTAACGATCTAACGGATGTATTGACGGGGAACCTTCAGTAAAAAGACGGAGATTCTTTGCAGCTTGACTGATCGGTTTACGGAAATAAGCGTGATTACAACGTGGAGTAATAAAAATGAATTTTCGCCTTGTTTTAAATATGCTCGGCAAGATTTTGCTGATAATGGCGGCACTGATGCTCCTGCCTGCCGTGGTTTCGGTATGCAGCGGCGGCACGGATCTTTTGGCAATTCTTGCTTCCGCAGCAATAACGGCGGCTGTCGGCGGCGGTATGCTGCTTTTGAAACCAAAGGACACGACCTTTTTTGCAAAGGAGGGCTTCGTTGTTGTTGCGCTTGCATGGGTAGTGATGTCCCTGCTCGGCGCACTGCCGTTCATGTTCGGCGGGGTTTTTACAAATTACATGGATGCAGTTTTTGAAACGGCCTCCGGTTTCACAACAACGGGCGCAACCGTGCTTTCGGGCGGCATATCCGCAATCCCGCACGGCATAGGCTTTTGGCGGTGCTTCATCATATTCATCGGAGGTATGGGTGTTCTTGTTTTTGTAATGGCTGTTTTGCCGCTTTCAAAGGAACGCTCAATGTACCTGATGCGCGCGGAAGTTCCCGGGCCGAGCGTCGGCAAACTGGTTGCAAAGGCAAAGGACACCGCGCTCATTCTGTATTCAATTTATTTCGCATTAATGGTGCTGATGGCTGTGATGCTTCTGTTCGGGGGAATGAACGTTTATGAGGCATTCACAACTGCGCTTTCAACTGCGGGCACGGGCGGCTTCATGGTCTATGACGCCGGCTTCATCGGGCTTTCGCCGTACCTTCAAACGGTCACGACCGTGTTCATGCTGCTGTTTGCTGTCAACTTCAACCTTTATTACTATATTTTAATGCGCAGAATCGGCGACGTGACACATAATGAGGAGCTGCGCTGGTTCCTCGGCATATTCTTTGCCGCCGTGCTGACGATGACGGTTGCAAACATCGGGCAATTCGGTTCGTTCGGCGAATCACTGCACCATACGGCGTTCAATGCCGCTTCGGTGTACAGCACAACGGGCTTCGCCAGTATTGATTTCGACAAATGGCCGACAATTTCAAAATGCATTATGCTGCTGTTGATGGTTTGCGGCGGCTGCACGGGCTCAACGGCCGGCGGAATCAAGACTTCCCGCGTTGCAATTTTGGTTAAAAACGCGTTCAATGAGCTTCGCCGCTTTGCTCACCCGAAATATGTCCGTTCGCTGAAACTGGACGGAAAAGTTGTTTCGGAGCCTGTCGTTCGTTCGGTCACGGTTTATTTTTCGGTTATAATCGGAATAATTATCGTTTCCATAATACTTGTTTCGGCAAACGGTTTTGATTTTGAATCCTCATTATCGGCGGTTTTTGCCTGCATTTTCAATATCGGACCCGGATTCCACGCATTCGGACCGACGGCGAGTTTTACTCCGCTCAGCAATTTTTCAAAGTTGGTGCTGACTTTTGACATGCTTGCGGGCAGGCTCGAACTTTGGCCGCTGCTGCTGCTTTTTGTGCCGTCAACATGGAAAAAACGTGCGGTATACAAATAATCAACGGTAACGGAAACAAAAAACATTGCAAACGGAAAGGAATTGGGTTTGAAAATTTTTCTTGTCGCAAGTGAATGTGTCCCGTTCATAAAAACGGGCGGATTGGCGGATGTTGTGGGCGCACTGCCTGCCGCGCTGAAAAAGCTCGGGGCGGAGGTTTCCGTTCTGATTCCGAAATACAGCATGATTCCGCAGCAATTCCGCAAAGAAATGCAGCATGTTACGGACTTTTCGATTCAGCTCGGCTGGCGGAAGCAATATGTCGGCGTTGAGAAAATCCACCGTGAAGGTATCGATTTCTACTTTGCGGACAACGAGTTTTATTTTAAACAGGATTATGTTTATTCAAGCGGTGATTTCGAGGCGGAGCGTTACTGCTGGTTTTCGAAAGCGGCACTTGAAATAATGCAAAAGCTGGATATTGTGCCGGATATCATTCACCTGAACGATTGGCAAACGGGCATGATTCCGCTGCTGCTTCGGGAGCAATATTCCACATTGCCGGAATTCTCCCGCGTTAAAACGGTGTTCACGATTCACAACCTCCGCTATCAGGGGTTGATGAACCCGATGCTTGTGAATGATTTGCTGAGCCTCGGGCAGAATGCACTGGCGCAAATCGAGTACTATTGCAATATCAACTGCATGAAAGCGGGAATCATCTATTCAGACGCGGTCACGACCGTAAGCCCGACTTATGCAAAGGAGATCTGCACTCCACGCTGCGGCGAAACTTTGGATGGGCTGCTGCGGCATAAACACATTGCGGGAATCCTGAACGGCATTGACAAAAAGCTGTACAATCCGTGGACGGATAAAGCTCTTTGCAGCCGTTTCTCAAAAAATCAGCCGCAGGGCAAACAAAAATGTAAATCCGCACTCCAAACGGCTTTGGGACTTGAACAGTCGGAGGAGCGGCCTGTTGCGGCGGTGATTTCGCGTCTGACAAACCAAAAGGGGCTCGACCTTTTCCGCGCCGTGATTCCGGGTTTGCTGGATCTTGGTGCGCAGCTTGTGATCCTCGGCATGGGTGATGCGGAATACGAGCGCATGTTCGCCGACCTTGCCGCAATAAATCCCTCTTCGGTTGCCTTCCGTGCCGAGATGAACGATGCGCTTGCGCGGCAAATCTATGCCGGGGCGGACATCTTCCTGATGCCCTCTGCATTCGAACCCTGCGGGCTGTCACAGCTGCTTGCAATGCGCTACGGTGCAATTCCAGTTGTGCGCGAAACGGGAGGCCTTGCGGACACTGTCATTCCCTATAACCGCTTCACGGACGAGGGCACGGGCTTTTCCTTCAGAAACTATTCTGCGGACGAGCTGTATAATGCTTCCCGTGCCGCAATCGAGCTTTATTGCGGAGACAAAGCCGCTTGGCAAAGGCTCACCGCCCGCGCAATGGCGGCGGATTTCGGCTGGAGCAGAAGTGCAGGGGAATACCTTCACCTGTATAAAACGCTCAAAATGAATTGATATTGATTATTTATATCGCAAAAGCGCAAACGCACCCCGAGTTTCGGGGTGCGTTTGCTGTATGTGAGAAGTAAAGAGAATGGCTGTGAAAAAGCTTTATGCAACGCCGATGGCAACCCTTGCGATAAGAATTGCGTCGGTCATATCGATTCTGCCGTTGCCGTCGAAATCAGCGGCGGTTTCCGCATTGGGGAGTTCTGCGGAAAGGGTGCTTACGCCGATTGCACAGCGGGCAACATGAATTGCGTCCGCAAGTGTAACGCTGCCGTCGCCGTCAACATCGCCGAGAAGAACGGGGGAATAGTCGTCGGTGTAGCATGCAACAATGTCGATGCCCTCGTTGCCGGTGATAAGGAGCATGCTCTCTGTTGAAACAAGCCTACCGTTAACATACCATCCGCGGAATTCGCCGTTGTTCTCAGCATAGAGGGAGTACGAGACTTCAGAATTCGTAGGACTGGAGCTATATGAGAAACCCATGCTGCCTTCACCTTCAACGTGTGCCGTTGTAACCTGCTGCATTCCCTTGGGGCTGAAAGCAATTTCCCGAAGGGGGCAGTCCATAATGCAGATTCCGGCAAGCACGGGGCAGTTTACAGCGGAAAAATAGGTGCATTCGGACTGGGCGTTGAAGTTCACATCGGTGAGCCTTTCGCAGTTGTCAACAATAACACCGGAAATATGGGTCTGCCCTGCATCGGGAGAGCAGACGCGCCTTACGGAAGTGCCGCTCAGGTTCAGCTCGCCGTATGCATCCGGTTTGATGGTATCGATAATGTCTGCACAGATAATTTCGCCGGTAACGGGATCAGCAAACTCAACCCCATACCAGTAGTCGTATTCGAAGGAAAACTCTTCAAGGAGAGGTTCACCGGGAGTTTGCTGAATGGGCGAATACTTTGCAAAGGGAACAACATAATACGGGCTGTAAATCCAGCCGTGGTACTGAGCTATATCGCCGACGTCGAAAATCACATCGGCATTGCTGACGCCGGGCATGCCTGTTTCGTTTTGCAGAAAGGCATTGAGCTGCTCATAATCTGAGGGAAGAAATTTCGGGGACGAAGAACGCTCCGCATTCAGTCCGACAGGCAGGGAAGCAAGCACAAACAGTGCGGCGAGAAGGGTGGTAAGGATTCGTTTCATTTTTTGACCTCCTAAATCTTTCTTTAACAAAGTGAGTCATGGCGGAGGAACTCTTTTGCTTCAGGCGCAAAACAGCACCAAGCCGCCGGGGGTGGTTTCCCGGGGGTGGTTTCCCGGGGGTGGTTTCCCGGGGGTGGTTTCCCGGGGCGTATTACAATTGACTGTTCGTATATGCGGTCCTGTCGGCTTGTACACCTCCTTTATTTATACAACGATGAAACCTGTCGTTTGGTTGTGCAAATTTCATCGAATTTAACAATATATTGTCGTCCTGCTTCACTTGTCCTTTACCGGCAAATGAAACATTGCAGCAATCAGCTTGCCGAGGAGTTTAAAATTAAGCTTATTTTCCCCCTCATTAGTATTAGGGCAAAAATCGCGGTTTTGTTCACCGGAAAAATAAATATATTTTTATCAGACGCTGAAACGAATAAAAAAACCGCCGCAAACGGGCAGCGTTTGCGGCGGCTGAATTCAGTCTGTCAGGATTTGAGGCTCAAAATGATTCCGAGAGCGATGGAAAGAGTTGCGGCGGCAATGACCTGATATTCCGGAGGGAGCATGAAGGTCAGAGTGTGTGCGGGAATCCAAAACAGCGGAATCGTTTTGAACAGCGTGAAGGAAACGAATTTGTGCCAATCCACCGTTTCGATAACACGGCGGAGTCCGGGCTTTTTTGTGCCTTCGGCACGCAGTTCAAGGTATCGGTCGGTGCATTTGTGAAACGCCATGAACGTTGGGCCGAATGTCAGGTTCATCACGGCGGCGGTGTAGAATGCGCAGAGCAGTTTGTTCCAAAACTCCGCTTTTGCGCCGGGCAGATATCCGGATTCAACAAGGCCTGCAACGCCGAAAGAATAGGTTTTCATCATGAACGTTATCGCAACACCGATAAGCCCCCAGATGATGACGCGCCAAACGGTATAAACGGGCAGAACCCATGCTTTTTTGCGCAGACGGAGTGCAAGCACTTCGCCGACTGTTGCAAGCAGACCGAATTTGATGAAGCCCATGATGTACGGGTGGGCGGAGGAGAGGGATTTGAAGACCTCGCGGCTCTGCGGAATGATAAGCACGGCGGCGAATGCGGCAAGCACCGCAAACGCGCACACGGCAGCGGCAGCATTGCTGCGCACGGGTTCGGTTGAAGGGGAATTCTTTTTGTTTTCGGGCATTTTAACCTCCGTTTATTGTGTGTTTGGCGTCAGTCAACATCCCGAACGACGGATTCGGGCTTTTCGTCCAACCGCTCGGGGTTGGCAAGGCAGCGTTTCATGAACTTTATGGATGAGGCGAAATAGAAGCCGTCGCAAATTCGCTCATCGGTCGTGACGGTGAAATCGATATATTTCTTTTGCTGAACCGTGCCGTCGGGAAGCATGAAATTTTCCCTTCGCTTTGCACCGAAAGCGAGAAAAATCGGTAAATTGCCGAAATCGTACAAATGATGATAAATTGGCGGAATGCCGAGCGAACCCATGCTTGTTACAAACATTGAGCCGTGGAACGGGCTGAGTTTGAGCAATATGCGCGGGAGCTTTCCGAAATAGTCAAAAACGCGGATGAGCCAAAGGGTGAATTCCATAAGCAGCCCGGGGATAAAGTTCAGAAGACCCGCAAGCTTGTCGAAACTGCTGTTCAGCTCTTCGGAGGCTTTTGCTTCCTCAACGGCGGCGTTGAACTTTTCGTAAACATCGTAAACGCTGTCTTCCGGGTGGAATTCAACTTTTATGATGGTTTCGGAGGCATCGGTTGCCATGTCCTTTTTTATTGCCATGCAGACGATGATCTTTCCGTCGCGTGTGTAGATCCTGTGTCCCGCGATAAAGCGGTTGATTGCGGGACGTTGGGATACGGTGCGGACGTATGCGGCAAGCAGCAGGTGCGTATAGCCGAATTTGTCAAGCCCTTCTTCGCGTTTTTCGCGAATGTATTTTTCCGCCGCGGAGCATTCGAAACCGTCCCTGAAAAGATTGTTTGCGCCGTTGCGGCGGGACATGATGTAAACTCCGACGCCGCTGATGGGGTCAAGGCTGCGGAGCCTGCGTCCGTCCGAACGATCGCCGCAGGCAGGGAGGGGCATGTTGTCGGAGTTAAGCTTTGCACCGATAAAAACAAGGATAACAGCCAATGCGGCGCAAAACAGGGAGATGCCGCCGAGGAAGGACGTTATTCCGCCTTCGGGCTGCCTGAAGATGTTCAAAAGCCCGCTTTGCCAAAAAACGATCGCAGCCGCTGCCGCAAAAGCAATGAGCGCAATGTATCGGCGTGCGGCAACTGATTTTGCGCGTTTTGCGCCCGTGTTGACCGCAAAGCGGTAAATGAAATAAAGCATACAGCAAAAACCGATGTTGGCCGCAAGCAGAATCCCGCTGTTGAAGCCGAAAGCACCGGATTTGAACAGGATGCAGGCGCGGTAAATCAAAAATGCCGTGCCGAAAAATACGGGAGTGCAGGTTGTGAAAAGCCGCTCCGAGCCTTTTGAAATGAGCGCAGCAGCATACCAAAGGCAGAACACGACCGGCAGAACGACAAAAAACAGCACGAAAGCGGTCGAACCGACGCCCTCCGCGTCCTCAACGGGGGAGCTGTAATAAACGATCCGCAATGCGCCGGAAAGCAGCATAAACAGCGAGGCAAGCCACATGAAAACATTGCGCCTGCCGATGCCGAAGGAGGCATATTGCTCCGAAGGCTGTGAAACATTTGTTTTTTCCATGGCGATATTATAGCAATTTCGTGCCCGAAATGCAACAAAAAACGCTCCGCACCAAAGAATCATTGAATCATTGAATCATTGAAGCAGAGCGTTCGCCGAGCGGGTTGTTTGGCTTGGGGCGCAAAAACGGTCGCCGGCGGTCAAATGCCAAAAGTCAAATGCCGAAAGGATGATCAATCCGGATCGGGTGCGTAATTTGCATATTTTGTGAGCTCGGGAACCCACATGACTTTTATGGATGCCGTTGCGCCGTTTCTGTGTTTTGCAACGTTGATATAGGATGTGTTGTCCCCATCCATGGCTTCCTGCGTGTCCGGATAGGCGGCGGGTCGATAAAGCATCATGATAACGTCCGCATCCTGTTCGATTGAACCGCTTTCGCGCAGGTCGCTCATGAGCGGAGTGTGATCTTTTCGCTTGTCGGGTTCGCGGGAAAGCTGGGAAAGCACAACAACGGCAACGTTAAGCTCCCTTGCAAGTATCTTGAGCGCACGCGTCATTGCCGAGATTTCAAGCACGCGCGAATCCTGGCTTTTTGCGGACTGCATAAGCTGAAGGTAGTCGATTATAACAACGTCAAGCCCGTGAATTGCCTGAATGCGGCGGCATTTTGAACGCACTTCCGCAACAGTCACGCCCGGGGTGTCGTCAATCAGAATCTTTGCCTCGCCGACGGTGTTGAATCTGTCTGCAATTTTGAGTATTTCGGTTGCACCGAGTTCGCCCGTGCGGAGTTTTTGCATGTTGACGCCGGATTCGGAGGCCATGATACGCATGACAACCTGCTCCTTGCTCATTTCAAGGCTGAATACCGCAACGGTTGCGCCTTCGCGTATGGCTGCATGGGCGGCGATATTGAGAGCGAATGCGGATTTGCCCGTTGCGGGGCGGCCGGCAATAATAATAAGGTCGCTGCGCTGGAGTCCGCTTGTCAGTTCGTCAAGGTCAATAAGCCCCGTTGCAATGCCTGTGCGTCGGCCGCGGTTCTGCATGTATTCCCCGATTTGGGTGTATACGCGGGAATAGACGGAGCTTATCGGCTCCATCGTGTCCGCCGTTTTTCGCATTGCAATGTCGTAAATTCGGCGTTCGGCATCGTCCAGAATGGCAGCGGTTTCCTTCTCGCTGCCCGCTGCGTCCTGCGCAATGCCGGAACCGACGCTGATGAGGCGGCGGCGCATTGAATGCCCTTCAACAATGCTGATATAATGCTCAATGTTTGCGGCACTGGGCGTGTAAATCGCAAGCTCGGCAATATAGCCCATGCCGCCGGCGGAATCCAGCTTGCCCTGCCGCTCAAGCATATCAACAAGGGTGACGTTGTCGATGAGCTTGCCGGAGTTGTAAAGGGCTTGCATGGCGGAAAAAATGTCCCTGTGGGCAACGGAAAAAAAGTCCTCCGCGTTGAGCACTTCAAGTGCTTTTTCAGCCGCAAGGGAGGACAAAAGAATGCTGCCCAGAACGGATTTTTCGGCATCCGTGCTGTGCGGCACGGTGCGGTTTGTTTCGTCCATAAAAGTTCCCCGTTGAATCAATGCATTAAAATATCGGCATTGACTTTGATTCGATTCATGCCGAACGGCGGAATACGGATTCCGCTTATACGAAGGTTATGCCGTTTTATTCGGCAATGCCGAGAACCTCAACCTTGAAGTTTGCATCGGTCTGCTCGAACATGTGTGCACAAACGGTGTAAATGCCGACGGCCTTAATAGGCTCGTCAATGCGGATTTTTTTCTTGTCAACGGTGATATCAAACTGCTCTTTCAATGCAGCGGCAATTTCTTTGCCCGTGACCGCACCGAAAAGCCTTCCGTTTTCGCCGGCTTTGCAGTAGACTTTTACAGAAAGCTTGCTCATGTCCGCTGCAAGAGCCTGTGCGTTTTTGCGCTGAACTTCAACGCGATGCTTGGCGGCCTGTTTGCGGATGTTTGCGGCGTTGATCGTGCCCGCATCGGCGGGAACGGCCAAACCTCGCGGAATCAGGAAATTGCTTGCGTAGCCATCGCTGACGGTAACAATGTCTCCGGCTTTGCCTGTGCCGTGAACATCCTGTTTGAGCATAATTTTCATAGTTTTTCTCCTAATAATATATTTATGTTGTTCTTTTAAAAACAACGACGGTTTACAACAATAAACTTATGTATGCAATAAAAGTCATGGGAATGCTTTATTGCTTTGTTTCGTTCGAATCCGAATCGCTCGAAGCATTCTTGTCGGAATCGGAATTGCCGTGTTTCGACATATCATCATTATCGGACTTATCGGAGCTTCCGGAATCTTTGGGCGGATTGGGCTCACCGAATGCGAAATCGTCATTTGCCGGGTCATCTTCACGTTTTTTTCGCACTGCAATGATTCGCGGCCCCTGGCCGTCGTCAAGATCAACGGAAACGACACTGCTGCCTTCCCGCTCCGCTTTTTCGAACGCCGCGCGAATTTTATCATCCACCCGCATCATCTTGAGCCTGAACCCGGTGTAAAGCTCAACAAGTCCGAAACCGGCAAGCAGAAACGGCGAAAAGCAGATGACAAAAATCATCAGCACGACAGCAAACGGACTGACGGACTGATTTGGGCGGTTCCGCGAAAAGATATAGATGAAGGATGCAATGCCCGTTGCCGCAAAGAGCGGCATAAACAGGCCGAAAGCAGTGTTCATGACGGTTTCGGCACCGCCGTAATTCAGAATGAACATCAGAATAATCGCAGCAGCGATCATCGGCATTCCGATGCGCAGGCTTGAAGGCAGCTGCCAGCGGACAAAGGGAGCCATCGGACGAACATCGGCCTTTGCTTTCGTGCTGAACCATTTTGCAAGAACAACGGTAAGGAATCCTACACCTTCGGCAAGAGCAATGAGGACACCGTAGAAAACTTCCGGCAGAACTTCTGTTGAAAGCTGAAGCGATGAAATATCGAGACCGGCTTGTTTGTATGCGTCTTCAAGCTGATAAAAAAGCTCGACAATGCCGGCAAAGGGTTCCTTGCCTGCAAGCAGTGAAGGCAGAGCGGTGTCGAGATAGAGCGCGGCAAGCGCAAAAAACGCGACAAGAACCGCAAGCAGGCGATAGGGGAGGCGTTTGCGCAGCCCGATGCCGAGAGTCACGGAGCTCAGCAGCACAAAGCCCGCAATACAAAGCATTGTCAACACATTGGATGACAAAAGCGCCGCAATTCCGCCCAGGGAGACAGCAAGGGCGATCCCGCAATACAGTGTGCCGTATGCATTGCCGATAAAGCCGATCGCGGCTGCGGCGGGTATCAGCAGAGGCGGCATGAATGCTCCGCCGAGAACCGAGAGTACACCCGCTGCAAGCGCAAGCAGCATCTTTTTGAAAATGTTTGAGTTTGATTTATCCAAAACAACTAATTCCTTCTTTGAAATTGAAGCAATGCACCGATGCCGGCGCAAAGAAAGGGCAGGTACATTGCCACAGCTATACTATAATGCATTTCGGCGCATTCGTCAAGCCGTCAAAATGATCCCATAGTGCAGGTTATGTTTCCGCCGAGGCATTGAAAAGCGGTGCGGCATGTGTTAAAATAATTGTTGAAAAAGATTGAAACGGCGAAAAGGAGGGAACGACGCGATGTATATTAAGCATGTTAAGCCGATGAAACGTGCGCATAACAAAAAGCGCAGCGTATACCGCGGGGAAAAGTTTGTCCGCAAAAAAAGCATTGATATTGCCGCACTGCTGCTCGTTCTGCTCATTCTGCTGCTTGCAGGGAGCGCAGTTTTTTTGATTCTGTCCTATTTTAACGGTAAAATTGCGCTGTAGGGTTTTAAGCTGAAAAGATTTGAATTTATGAAAAAAAGAAACCAAACATGCGGAGATACCCGGTCTTCCGCAAATACACGCGCCGATGAACGGCGGAAAACGCTGAGCCTTGTTACGGCCGTGATTATGGCGGTGAGCTGCATCGCATGCGTCATTATCAAGGCTGTCGGAAAAGGCAATTTTTCGGTGCACGAGATACTGCTTTATGCCGCATGGGCTTTGCTTGCGGCGGAAAGCTTTCTTGCGGCATTTTCAAACGGGAGCCGCATTCAAAAAGTTTTGCGGATTTTGCTTGCGGCGGCGGCGATCGGCCTTGCTTCCGTGTCGTTTATAATTTTTAACAATATGTACTAAGAGGATAACTATGAGAAATAACGCAAATAAATCAAAACGAATGGTAAGGATAATATGCATAATTCTGGCGGCGCTTTTTTTGCTTTCGCTGATAATCGTTCCGCTGATATATGTTTTCGGCTGAAAGGCAAACTAAAATGGGGAATGTGAATTCAAAGGAACAAGAAATCAGGTTCTCGACTGATTTTTTTCCGTCTGCAACGGGTGAATGCAATATTGCGGTTCACACCTGGCGGCCTGCTGCGGGGCAGAGTGTGCGCGGTGTGATTCAGCTTGTTCACGGAATGAGCGAGTATGTTCGCCGTTTTCAGCCGATTGCGGAGTATTTCGTTTCGCTCGGTTATGTTTTTTGCGGGAATGACCATGCAGGGCACGGCGATTCAATTCAACAGGCGGATAAAAAGGGCTTTTTTGCAGCCGAAAACGGATGGAATGCGCTTGTTGATGATGTTATGACGGTTCACAGACGCCTTAAGGCTGAATATCCGGAGGCAAAGCAGATACTGTACGGGCACTCCATGGGCAGTTTCATTGCGCGTGCCTGCGCGTCAAGGTACGGAACTGAGTTTGATGCCTTTATCTTTTCCGCAACAGCGGGGAAGAATCCGCTTTTGCCGTTTGCAAAACTTGCCGCACGGGCGGAGATTCGCCGGCGGGGCGCACAGCAGCTCAGCCCGCGCCTGAACAGGCTTGTTTTCGGTCCGTATGTCATGAGCGTGAAAAACAGGCGCACGGCTTTTGACTGGCTTTCAAAGGATGAAGCGGTTGTGGATGCTTATATTGCCGATCCGCTCTGCGGGTTCAGTTTCCGCTGCGCAGCATATCGCGATTTGTTTGAAGGTTTGGACGAGGTCAGTCGAAAAACATGGAGCGATGCCGTTCCGGATGTTCCGATTTACGTTCTTGCCGGTGACGCCGATCCTGTCGGGAATTTCGGCAGAGGGCCGCGCCGGGTATGCAATGACCTTATAAAAAGCGGAAAGACTAAAGTTTTCCTTCAGATTTACCACGGAGGCAGGCATGAAATGCATAACGAGACCGAAAGGGATGAGGTTTTGCGCGGAATTGCTGCTTTCCTGCGCGGGAACCTGAATTGAATCCGCACAGGACCGAGCACGGTTCGAATAAAAGTTTAAGTGAATGCAGTTAATTAAGTGAATGCAGTTAATTAAATGAATGCAGTTGATTTGATTAAAAAACACCGACCCGCAATTTTTTGCGAGTCGGTGTTAAATTTCCATAACTACTAATTCTTAATTCCTAATTCCTAATTAATTAAGATCGTTGCGAGCCGACCCTTTGCCGTTTCGCGAAGACGAAAGGGCAGAGAAATTGAAAGGGTTCGTCAGTTTAGATCATTGCGAGCCGACCCTTTGCCGTTTCGTCTTGAATCAGCCCCTGCACTGAACCCGCCGTTCGCGGAGCTGTAGCAGGCAACATTGACACTGCCGAAATAGGCATTGAGATCCATTCGGGTGATGTAGTAACCCTGTCCCGTCGGATCGACCATGGGCGGAGCTTCGGCCTCACCGACTTCAACAAGCAGGGAGTTCGCGCTTTTAACAACAACACGGAGCTTATCTACAGCCGCCTGCATGGATTCGCCGAACATCGTCATATCAAAAAGCACAGGGACAAGAACGGCAGGAATCATGCTGCCGCCGGGACTGCCGATAGCAATGATTTCCTCATTATTCTCGGCAACACTCCCCTTGCGGAGAATGGTCGGAGACATGTATGTGCGCGTGCGCTTTCCGGGTGCGTATTTATTTACGCCGCCGCTGAAATTGCGGTTTGCATTGTTGAGGAAAAATCCGTTCACATAGAGCCTTGAGCCGAAAAACTGGGTCAGCGTGTTCGTGCAGGCAACGGTCATGCCGTTTTTGTCGATAACGGAGATATGCGTTGTGTCCTGCCCGTCCGTATCGCGTTCGTGATCGGTATAATCCATGTTAAGCATGTTATAGATGTATTCGTCCGAGATTGCCTTTTGGTAATCAAAAGTTTTGCGCTTGAAGCGCGTGTCGGTAACTTTTGAGATCCTTTCTTTGTCGCAGATGAGCGTAAGCTGGGTAAGCTTTTTGAGGTAGCCGGAAGGATCGGTGTCGGGGTCGGGAATTTCAAGAATCTCACCCATTTTAAGCATTTGAATCAGCGTCATGCCGCCGAAGGGAGCAGGAGCGGAGATGACGTCATATCCGCTGAATTCGCCGATGAGCGGATCGGTGGGCAGGGTTTCATATGCCGAAAGGTCCTCAAGCGTCATTCCGGCTGCATTCGCAATACTTTGGGCAACGCTGCCGGTGTAGAATGCGGAGCTGCCCTCGGTGGATATGCGGCGAAGAACCTGCGCAAGCTCGGGAAGGGCGACGGTGTCGCCTGCGTTTTGCACCGCCGCAAAAGGCGTGTTGGGATCGGAAAAAGTCGCTCTTGCGTTTTTAATTCGGAACATGAGCGCATCGTCAACGGTGAATCCGTTCTCCGCATAGTAAATTGCGTAGTTCATAAGCGACGCCATGCTGAACGAACCGTAAAGCTCGTTTGCCGTTTCCATGCCGGAAACAAAGCCCGGAACAGCAATATCACGGTAATTTGCACCGGATTGGGCAGCTTCGGGAAGATAATTCAAAAACTGATATTTATCGGTTTTGGGGTCGTAAATGAGCATTCCGCCGCCTCCGCCGATGCCCGAGGCGTAGGACTCAACAACGGCGAGCGTGTATGCAGCCGCAACAGCAGCGTCAACAGCGTTTCCGCCCGCATCAAGCACCTGAGCCGCGACCATGGTTGCATAGATGTTTGAGGTGCTGACGGAATAACCGTTTCGGTTGACAACAGAGGGTGAAGAGGATGTGCCCGGCCCCTTCGTTGCAGGAACAGGTTCAAGGGAAACGTTGGGCAGGTCGATATCATCGCTGCCCGGTTTGCTGCAGGAATTGCAGCCGACGAACTGAACGATAAAGATCAATGCCAATGCGGCAGCAAGCATCCTTGCAGCAGGTCTGCTTCCGCGTGTTCTGTTACTTTTACAACTTTTACCTTTCATAATTTCTCCTTAACAGTTTGTATCGGTGCCGGAAGTATCCGTTCAGAAGTTTACTTTCGGCGGAAGTTCAATAATAATATGCCCGTCAGCGGTTTCCGTAAAGCTTTCGGATTCGAGCAGCTTGGTAAGTATACGGTTGATGCGGCGCGTATAGAAGCCTTTTGTCGTTACACGCGGGCAGCCGTCATCGATGCGGAAGGGTATGGTTTCAAAATACCTGCGCCCGTCTTCGGATTCGTTGTATTGAACAATGATGCCGTCGCGGGTGAATGTGTTGCCCTGATCCATGATAAAGTTGCCGAGGCTGTAAAAGATAATGCCGTTGCCGTACAGTTCGACAGGCTGAACATTATGCGGATGAGAGCCAATGACCATGTCGGCACCCGCGTCAATGATGCTGTGCGCAACATCCTGCTGCTTGTCATCCAGTATGGCGGTATATCCATTGCCGCTGTGCAGATAAACAACCGTGAGGTCGTTTGCCTGTGCGGAAGCGGTGATATAGCGATAGAACATGAAATGGCTTGTTGTCAGCACTCCGCCGTGCGCGGTTTCGGGGCTGTAAACCGAGGTGATGGCGATGAAACCGATCTTTTTGCCGTTTTCGGCCGTTATGACTGTATACGGAGGAACATCGGGCTGCGTGTCATCCGGAGTTGCACCTGCATGGGTCAGACCGATGCTGTCGAAAAACGCACGGGAATTGTCGTACCCTGCCTGGCCGTAGTCGAAACAGTGGTTGTTTGAAAATCCGACAACATCGATGCCCGCCGCCTGCATACTGAGCACGGCGGTCTCACTTGCGATAAGCGGAATACCGTCAAGCCGTTTTTGATAGCCGCTTGTGTCGCCCGTGCGGACAGGGCTTCCAAAGTTTGCAAAAACATGGTCGGAGTTGCTCCAAATGCCGGAAATGCCGCTGAAGAGCCTGTCGTAGCCCTTGTCATCGCACATTTGCCCGATGTACCTTCCCATCATGATATCTCCGAGGAAGGTGAGCTGAAGTCCGCAGTTCGGCGTGCCTTCGGGGGATTTTGCCGAAGCGGCGGAGTTTGATTCGATGCTGCCGATGCAGAACATCAGCGCGAAAAGCACCGCGAAACAGACCAGCGGCAGAACAAAGTTCCTGCGCCGTTTGACACTGCGGCGGTTGCCGATCTGCACCCGCTGTTTAACCGTAAGCCCCTGTGAGGAGGCTTCCGTAATGATTTCCTGAGTTTTGTTTTTTTCAGTCATTGCCGTTAAAACCTTGAAATATTTCTGCGATTTCAATGCCGTGCCGAAATCAGCCGGCAAGAACGGTGCTGAGCAGCGTCACAAGTCCGTAAGTTACAAGTGTTGCTGCAAGCGTTGCGGGGATTGTGTAAAGAATGCTCTGCCTTGAATATGTGTTTGCAAGCAGGCTCGGGGTGATTGCGCCGACGCCGCGGAATGCAACCGTTGCAAACGGGAAAACGGGGAAGAGCAGCTCAACAACAAGCTTCAGAAAAATTCCGAGAAGCAGCGTCACTGCAAATTTGCGCTTGCCAAACAGAATCATGAATTTCGGAAGAACATAGTTCACGATGACGTAAACGATGAAGCTGATTGCAAAAACGAGCAGGATGCAGGGAATATCGTCGATTACCATTGCAAGATAGCCGGGCACGATAAGTCCGCCGCACTGAATTCCGAACAGTTCGTCAACCAAAAGGCTGATAAGGGTTCCGATAATTATTGCCAGATAGAAATTTGTTACAGTCATTTTAACCTCTTAAGTTTTTTGCCGCATTCGGGCTATACTTTTTTTCTCTGCTTTTCGGGGGAAATGCCCAAAAGCGGAATCAATGCCGGCTCTTTCTGCGATCGCGGAAAATCGGCTCGGGAAGCGGAAGTCTTCCGTATTCGAGCAAAGCATGCAGAATAGGTTCACCGGAGCCGTGGATGTTTCCGACACACATCACGATTCTTCCCGGGAGCAGGGGCTTGAGCGTTTCAAGCACCTTTTCCGGGGATTGCTTTTCGAGATTGATGTACCTGTCGGCATTCGGAAAGCGTCCGTGAGCTTCGGCCTTTGTGATATTGCCCGTGCTTTCGCCGGCGGCAATGATGACAGCATTCGGAATCTTCGGGAAAAAATCGCGAACAAACTGCTTTGTTCTGTCAACTCTGTCCGGTCGGCAGTTCATAAGTATGATGGGATTTGCGGATTGTTCCGGACGTTCGCTGCAAACGATGTTCCAGATGTCCAGCGAGGAGGAAGGCTCGTTTGCCGCAAAAGCGTTCACAATGCAGCAATCACCTTTCGGCAGGCTGATATCGTAGAACCGCAGCGCACCGGGATCCGCATGGGCTTTCAGCATTGCGGAAAGAGCAGTTTCGCGATCAATGCCGAGAGCATCGGCGGCGGCAAGCGCAACCGAGCAGTTGTGCGGAAATAACCTGTAATCAAACTGTTTAAGATACTCTTCTGAAATAAGTGAATCGTCTGCAACAAAAACGCGTGTGCCGCGTTCTTCGGCAACGCTCTTGAAATATTCGGTATACTCGCAGTCGGGAATTACGACTGCGCCGTTGTAAGGAATAGTATCTGCAAACGCCCACGCGATCTGGTCGGTTGTGGGGCCCATTTCATCCAGGTGATCCTCAAGCACGTTCGTGATGACCGTCAGCCCGGCGTTGATTATCTGATGCTGATATACGCGCTGATAATCGGGGCGAACAGCCATGCATTCGCAAACAAGGGCATCGGCACCGCGTTTGACAGCACTGTTGATGACCTGTATTTGTTCTGAAATGGATATTCCGTGGGGACGACGAACAACCTCCTGCTCATCTTCCGCATCCCAGAATATCATTCTTGCGGCGGTGCCGGTGGTTTTGCCGACAACGCGATAACCCGCTTCGGCAAGGATCGCGGTGATAAGCCTTGTTGCTGTTGATTTGCCGCGAATGCCGTTAACGTTTACGGCAACACGGAGCTTCTTTCGGTTTGCTTCGTTCCTGCGCTTTTCGGCACAGCCCAAAACAGCGAGCAATGCGAGGCTCAGCGCACAAACACATAAAGGTAATAAATTTTCCATTTTAACTAAAACTTCCGCCGAATTATGCATCGGCGGACATTCCTGCACACGAACTGTTCGGAAAGCTTCCGTCGGAAAACAGAATTTCAAACGCAGCCCGTGCGCAAAACACCCTCCTGCGAAATCAAACGGCGGCCTGTTCCAAAGGCAGAAATATCGTTTTACAGCCCACAAACTGAGTGCAGCGATTTTCCCGCAGCGGGCAGGCTCCGTTGACACGTTCGCTTTTTTTGACAAACATGCCCGCATTTCGGACACATTTCCCGAATTATAGCGGAATTATAACATAAACCCCGCTGCTATGCAAGTATTCGGCACATCCGGCAGGGATTATACAAATTTTCGGCATGGATATACACAACCGCAGCACGGCGCTGTCAGCTGTAAATTTCCGTTTTAACAAAAAAACGGGATTTTTTTGTTTCGCGTTCAATGCCGCGGTAAACGAACCTTCCGCACCCTCTGACGGAAACAATGTCTCCGGATTTCAGCACATGGCCTGCATCGGAAACCGTTCTTCCGTTTATAAACACTTTTCCGCTTCGCAGCAGCTCCGGAAGATCGCCCCCGCGCGACAGGCGGAAAACCTGCGCTGCAACGGCATCAAGCCTTTCGCTTGCAACATTGCATTGCACGGTGCGAAGGGTGAAAAGCAATTCCGGCGGCAGCAGAGGCGCGGGCGAACCGTTCTCTTCCATAGTGTCCGGCAGGGGCAGAATATCGCAGCTGAGATCCGTTCGCCGTGCGGAAACGAAATTTTCGGCAATATAGGGCGCGATTTGCTCCGTGCAGAAAATATAAATCTCGTTTTCGCGAACGGCAATGTCGCCCGTTCGGTTCCTGTCGATTCCCAAAGCCATAAGCGAACCGAGAATATCGCGGTGCGTGAGCTGCTCGGCAAATTTTTTTGAACGAGGTATGGCGCGTATGCAGCGAATCGGAAACGGACACGCGTAGCCGCAGTCCTCCGGGTCGCCGAAACGAACCATTATGCGTTCGCAGCCGTCCGCGCCGCCGAATTCGGTACGAATAACGCCTGAAAGCTCTTTTTCGGCGCAACGCAGAATGTTCTGTTCCGCAAGCCCCAAAAAGGGCGTGAACGTACAGCGTCCGCTGCCGTTTGCGCGGGAAGCGAGTTCGAGCAGCTTTTTCTTAAAAACAGCTTCGTCCGTCTGCTTCATGCTTTTTAATCCTTGTCCGCAGGCAGCTCGAAGCGGATGAGTTCCTCACCCTCGGTGCCGTTATCAACGTGGAAAACAACGGCGTTGCCCTCGTAATCGAGTTCATAGGAATCTCCGTAGCAAACGCCCGTGAAAAAAGCGGAGAAGGTAAGCGCGGAAACATCGAATTTATCCGCCGCAAGGTGATTTTCGCCCTCCATATAGTAAACCGCATTTTTCATATAACCGTTCAGTTCGCGTCTGTCGGCGGTAAAACCGTAATACAGCAGGGATGAGCCGCCTATGTCCCATGTCGGGTCGGCATAATACCATTCATCATTATATTTGAACAAAGTCCATTCGTGCAGCCCGAGATCCTTCGCAATGCCGTGCACAGTCAATGCCTCAAACCCAAGCTGACAAAGCAGGAAACAGTATGAGCGTCCGAAACACCAGCAAACGCCGAGGCCTTCCGTGACGGCATCGTAGCAATGCCGCATGACGGGCACCGATTCGCCGCCAACGGTTTCTTCGTTGAAATCATATTCCGTTTCGGTGGTCAGCTTTTGATACACCGCAACAGCCTGCATGATTCGGCTTTTTGCGCCTTCGGAAGGTTTCAGCAGTTCGGCAACCCTGTTTTCAAACCGATGAAACAGAGTGTTGTGTTCCTCGCGGGAGGAGGAAAAGTAACTCCATTCAAGCCTGCACCCGTTTTCACCTTCGGAAAATCGGACCGTTGTATCATAAATATCGGCAAAGAAAACAGGAAAATACATGTCGATAAGGCGGAGCAGATTGGGATAATCGTCTTTTGACCCGGGCAGATCGACGCCCGTTTCATAGTTCATGTATGCCGCAACGACCGCAGGATAACCCTGAAGTTCATTCTCCGTCAAAACCTCAAGCACAGCTTCGGGCGCGGCAAAATAATTCAGTGTCGGTTCAAACGGCAGCTTGACATCCGCAAAATGCGGACGCGGATCCGGGGTTGCCGTCGGCATTTCGGCAGGATTCGGCGTGCCGGTCGGCGCAGCCGTCACAGTCCCGGGCTTGCTGCCCGTGCAGCCCGTGATTATGAAAAGCACCGCCAAAACAGCCGAAAGCAGCGCAGTGCCGCGAATACGGTAAATCTTAATTTTTTTATGTTCCATTGTGGTTTTTTTCCTCCAATGTCCGATGTCGGTTTGCCCGGTTCAACCGAATAACCGGGTAAGGGTATTATACCAGAGGTTTTTGTGTGCAGCAAGAGCGTTTAAATAATGAGCAATCAGCAATGAGCAATTAGCAATTAGCAATGAGAAATGAGGAGTGAGAAATGAGAAATGAGAAATGAGGAATGAGAAATGAGAAATGAGAAATCAGCAATTATCTTTCTCGGCTGAACAGGGAAAGAGGGTGCACGTTTAATTACTCATTGCTAATTACTAATTGCTCATTGTTAATTGCTCATTTCACATTGCGCATTTCCGATTGACAGCACTCTCTTCCGGTGATAGAATCGTTTCGGCGAAATCGGGCGGCCGAAGAACAGCCGAAAGGGGAAGTAAAAAATGAAAAAAAGGTATTTGAAACAATTGCTTGCATTCGTGCTTTGCGCATTTGCGGTGCTGAATTCTGCGGCAGCATTTGCGGCGGGCTCGAACGAAACCGCTGCATCGGGCATTACGGTTGAATCTGCGAACGGAGCGGAGCGGGTGATTCCGTCGATCGTTTCGGCGGACGAGTGGGAAGTTTTGCGCCTTGTGAACAGCGAACGTTCTGCAAGGGGACTGTCGCCGCTGACGACTTTTTCAACGCTTCAGAGTGGTGCGGAGATTCGTGCGCGGGAGATCGTGACGCTTTTTTCGCACACAAGGCCGAACGGCGAAAGCTGCTTCACCGTGCTTGACGAAGTCGGCATAGGCAATTATCAGTCGGCGGGAGAAAACATTGCAGCGGGGCAGAATTCACCGGCTGCCGTTATGAACTCGTGGATGAACAGTGAAGGTCACCGCAATAACATCCTTTCCGCAAGCTATAAGCATATCGGTGTCGGCATGAAGCATGAGCCGAACAGCATATACGGAAAGCATTGGGTTCAGCTCTTTTGTGCGGGCTTCAGCGAAAGATATACGGAATGCAGCCTGATGCTTCCGAGTTCGATGCAGTTCCCGCTCGGAACATCGATAAGCTCCATGGGCATAGCCGTGCGGCTGCGGTCGAATGTTTGGGGCGATTGCTATATGCCGCTTTCCGATGAATTCTGCACCGGGTTCAACAGCGGCAGTGCGGGCGAACAGACGGTAACGGTGAACATTGAAGGCTGCACGGCAGTTTTTTCCGTTGTTCTCGCAGCGCAGTCGGGCATTCCGGGGGATGTTGACGGCGATGGCAGGGTCACTTCAAGCGATGCACTCATGATCATGCGTCACGCGCTCGGCGTTGTTCACCTCAGCGGCGCGGCACTCGCGGCGGCGGATGCTGACGGCGACGGAAACGTTACTGCGGCGGATTCATTGCTTGCAATGCGAACGGCAATGGGCTTTTGAACCGACGGCAAACGAAACGGCGGCACTGCCGACGGACGGAGGCCGCAGAAAACAAATTTGAATATGCAACCGGCGCAAACCGCGGAAGCATCGGCAGATTCGGTTTGCGTTTTTCATTTTTCACATTGATTTTGCATTTCAACTCAATCTGCATTGCAATGTGTGCTTATTAATGGTATAATGAACCAACCGATATATCGAAAAAGCAAATATCGGAAATAACCTATACGGAAGGATACACATGATGAAAAGAAAGACATGGCTCACAATTGGCATTGCGGCATTGCTTTTATTCTGCACTGCCGTGCTTGCGGAGGGTGCGAACAGGAATGTTCCGCTTGACAGCGCGCTTGATGCTGCGCTGAATGCACCGGGCAGCGGCATTGCGTTTGCAAACGGCTCGGCGTATCCGTGGCAGGTTGTTGAAATTGACGGGCGGACGGCGGCAAAGAGCGGCAACGCGGGCGCAGCCAATTCAAGCAGCGCGGTTTCGGCGCAGGTCACGATTGCGGAAGGGCAGAGCCTTTCCTTTGACTGGAATGTTGACGGTGAACCTACGACCGGTGCGCTTGCAATGTGGGATTATCTTGTATTCATCGTTGACGGCGAATATATCGATTATATTCACAGCGTTGAGGAAAACACTCCGCTCGGCTGGGAAACCTTCACATGGACTCCGGATGAGGCGGGAACTTATACCGTGGAGTGGGCATATAACAAGGATGCATCGAACAATTCCGGTGCGGACTGCGGTTATCTTGACAACGTTGCTGTAATCGGCGAACCCGTGCAGACGGCGGCACCGACGGTCGAACCGCAGCCGGGAGAGGAATTCACGATTTTTGAAGAGGATTTTTCACAGCTTCCGAGTGACGAATGGTGGAACGACGACATGGACGGTGACGGCAGCTATTGGCATTGGGACACGTCCTGCGGTCACAATGCGCCCGGCGCACTTTATTCGCTTTCATACAGCTCTTCCGGTCCGCTCACGCCCGATAACTGGGTCTGCATACCGTATTTCGATATTCCCGCCGATGCGGAAAACGTTCAGCTCAGCTTCTGGCTCAGCGCATTCGATGAGGATTTTTATGCGGAACATATCGACGTCTGCGTGATTTCGATTTACGAAAACTATTACGGGTACTACGATTATGAAATTCTCGGCACGCTCGATTCAATCACTCTCGACAGCTGCAATTGGCGCAAATACACCTGCGACCTGAGCGACTACGCCGGTGAAGAGGAACTGAGCATTGCGTTCATGCATTGCAATTGCACCGATCAGAGCGGTGTTATTCTTGATGATATTGCCATCACGGCAACCGTGGGCGGTGAACTGCCCTGCACGCCCGGCGATGTTGATTTTGACGGAAGGGTTACTGTCGGCGATGCATTGACGGTCATGCGCCATGCGCTGAATGTTTATATGCTGCCCGAAGCTGCGCTGCCCGCTGCGGATATTGATGCGGACGGCAATATTACCGTTGCGGACGCATTGCAGATAATGCGTATTGCCCTTTTTAATCAATAATTTCGTGATGCGGGCGGCACCCGAAAACCGTCTGATTAAATGACAGACTGAAAGTTCGATAAGGCTGCTGCGGGATACATGATGTTCCGCGGCGGCTTTTGCTTTTTTTGAGGCACGGAAGAAAAAATGCAATAAAATTAATCGGTGAAATATTAAAAACAATAAGCCGCAATGTGTTGAAAAATGGGCGAAATTGTGATAAAATAGATAATATTTATAAGACTTTGAGAACACTCGGTTCAAAAAGTCGAAGGGGGTACAGCGGATTGACAGAACAAAGCGGCGCGGGACTGCCTGCGGAGAAAAAAATGCACGCTGAAGGAACAAATGCTTGCGAGTATGCCGTTGAAATGATCGGCATCACAAAGCGGTTTCCGGGAATCGTTGCAAACGACAATATCACATTGCAGCTCAAAAAGGGCGAGATTCATGCTCTTTTGGGTGAAAACGGTGCGGGCAAAAGCACTCTTATGAGTGTGCTTTTCGGACTGTATCATCCGGAAGAGGGCGAAATTCGCAAGGACGGAAAAACTGTTGAAATCAACGATCCGAATGATGCAAACGCACTCGGAATCGGCATGGTGCACCAGCATTTTAAGCTTGTTGAAATTTTCAGCGTGCTGGATAACATCATCCTCGGCGTTGAGCCCACAAACTCTGCCGGTTTTCTTAAAAAAACGGAGGCACGCAGGCGCGTTGTTGAGCTGAGCGAAAAATACGGGCTTCGAATCGAACCGGATGCGCTTATTTCGGATATCACTGTCGGCATGCAGCAGCGCACGGAAATACTCAAGATGCTCTATCGGAACAATGAAATACTTATTTTCGATGAACCGACAGCGGTTTTGACTCCGCAGGAGATCGATGAGCTGATGGAAATCATGCGCAGTCTTGCGGCGGAAGGCAAGAGCATTCTGTTCATTTCACACAAGCTGAACGAAATCATGGCGGTTGCGGACAGGTGTACAGTGCTGCGAAAGGGCAGATGCATCGGCACCGTCGATGTTAAGAATACAACAAAAGAGGAACTTTCCCGCATGATGGTCGGGCGCGATGTGGACTTTGTGGTTCACAAAGATGAGGCAAAACCGAAAGAAATTGTCCTTTCCGCCGAAGGCGTCTGCGTTGAATCCAAGCTGCATAAACATCTTGCGGTCAAAAACGTCAGCTTCAATGTTCGTGCCGGCGAGATCGTCTGCATTGCGGGCATAGACGGCAACGGTCAGACGGAGCTTGTTTACGGGATTACGGGTCTTGAACCGCTGAGCGCAGGCAAGGTGCAGATGTGCGGAAAAGATATAACCGCCGCACCGATCCGCAAACGCTCCCGATTGGGCATGAGCCATATTCCGGAGGATCGGCATAAACACGGGCTTGTGTTGGATTATTCGCTTGAATACAATATGATTTTGCAGAGGTATTTTGAGCCGCAGTTTGTTTCACCCGCAGGTTTTTTAAAGCGCGGCGCGATTCGCGAATACTCCGATGAGCTGATTCGGCAATATGACGTCCGCTCGGGTCAGGGGTCGGTGACTGTTGTGCGCAGCATGTCCGGCGGCAACCAGCAGAAGGCTATCGTTGCCCGTGAGCTTGACAAAAAGCCCAAGCTGCTTGTTGCGGTTCAGCCGACGCGCGGGCTTGATGTCGGCGCAATTGAATTCATTCACAAACGCCTTGTTGAACAGCGGGATAACGGCGCGGCGGTGCTGCTGATTTCGCTTGAACTTGACGAGGTTATGAACCTTTCCGACAGGATACTTGTGATGTACGAGGGCGAAATTGTCGGTGAACTCGATCCGAAAAAAACCACCGTGGAAGAACTCGGACTTTATATGGCAGGCGCAAAAAAGGGGGCAGAGTATGGAACAAAACACGAATAAAGTCGGAAAGCATTCCGCACCGCAGCAGGTGCAGGACGAAAGCTTTTTCCGCCGGCTGCTTAAAAAGCCGGGGGTTCAATCCTTCCTTGCCGCATTGCTGTGCATCGTTATCGGTCTTGTTGTGGGCTATATCGTTCTGCTTGCAATTGAGCCTTCCGGTGCGTCAAAGGCGATCGGCGCGGTGCTGAAAAACTTCCTTGCAAGGCGAAGCAGTGCATTGCGGATGAAGCAGTTTGCAAACACGCTCGTTAAAACGGCACCGCTGATCATGTGCAGTCTCTCCATTCTTTTTGCATACAAAACGGGGCTTTTTAACATCGGCGCGGCGGGACAGTATGTTCTTGGCGCGGGTGCCGCACTGTATTGCGCGCTCGGGCTTGAATTGCCGTGGTATGTATGTCTGCTTGCGGCGGCTGCCGCAGGTGCGCTGCTTGGCTGCATTTCGGGTGCGCTTAAGGCATATTGCAACGTTAACGAGGTCATTTCCTGCATAATGCTGAATTGGATAAGCCTTTATGCGGTGAATTCGGTGCTTAAGGATTTTTGCCCTGTCGGATACAAGGACACCTTCACGCTTGTGAGCCGCAACAGTTCCGCTCTGCTTCCGAGTCTCGGACTGAATAAGGTCTTCGGCAGCGAAAGTGCGACGATCGCGATACCGATGGCGGTAATAATTGCAATCATTATTTGGGTCGTTCTTGAAAAAACAAAATTCGGTTATGAGATAAAGGCAACGGGATTGAACCGCAATGCGGCAAAGTACTGCGGAATGCGTGAAAAACGCAATATCATCCTGACGATGTTCATTGCGGGTGCGCTTGCGGGCATTGCGGCGGCAATGATGTTTCTTTCGGGTTTTATGGAGTGGGACATCAACCAAAGCTCCGTTCCCGCAATGGGCTTCAACGGCATTGCGGCGGCGTTTCTTGGCGGACTGAATCCGATAGGTGCGATTTTTTCTTCCTATTTTATTCAGCATATCACGGACGGAGGCAGTTCTCTCGATACGCGTCTCTATCCGACACAGATTTCCGATCTGATTTCATCGCTGATAATCTATCTCTGCGGCTTCGTGCTGTTCTTTAAGCTTCGCATGAATGCGCGCATTGACGGAAAAAACAAAAAACAAACAGCAAAGGCCGAACCGGCAGCGTTGGGAACAGAAACAAAGGAGGAACAAAACTGATGATGCTTTTGATTCAATACACGCTCGTTTTTTCGTCCGTTTTGCTGCTTGTCGCACTCGGCGGCTGCTTTTCGGAACGCTCGGGCATTATCAACATTGGGCTTGAGGGCATAATGGTGATCGGCGCATTGGGCGGCGTGATGGTGCTTCACAACCTTTCACCGCAATTGCCAGGGATTGTGATACTGCTGCTGACGGTTGCGGCTTCAATTGCGGCAGGCATGATATACTCGCTGCTTCTTGCCGTGGCAAGCATTAATTTCAAGGCGGATCAGACGCTTGTCGGTACGGCAATGAACATGCTCGGTCTTGCGCTTGCAACCGTTATTGCAAAGGCATACAACATTGCGACAACATCCGGTGCGGACAACTCGGCGCGAATCGCTTTTGTTGAAAACAAAAAAGCTCTTGCACTTGTTGAAGGGACGGAATTCAACTGGTTTATGGTGCTTGCATTTGCTGCGCTTGCCGTCGGCTGGGTCGTGCTTTACAAAACACGCTTCGGACTCAGATTGATGGCATGCGGCGAACATCCGCAGGCGGCAGATTCCGTCGGCATAAACGTTAAAAAAATGCGTTACAGCGGCGTTCTCATTTCCGGAGCCGTGGGAGGATTGGGCGGCATTGCCTATGTTACGGCGGGCGTCAGCATGTGCAATTTTGAAGTCGGCGTTGCAGGTTTCGGCTTCCTCGCACTTGCGGTCATGATTTTCGGTCAGTGGAAACCTTTGCGCATTGCAATTGCGGCACTGCTGTTTGGGTTCTTCCGCGCACTTGCAAACGTATACAGCGGGTTCGACTTCCTGACTGCGCTCAATATTCCAAAGCCTGTTTACAACATGCTTCCGTACATAATTTCCCTCATCGTGCTTGCGTTCACTTCTAAAAAGTCGCTTGCACCGAAAGCGGAAGGCATTCCGTACGACAAAGGCTCAAGGTAAATATCGCGGCGGAATATGTTCGTGCATTCCGCCGAAAGCTTAAACTCTTAAACTGAAAAAAACCGCTCGCAATGAGCGGTTTTTTTATTGGAAGCATTGATTGAATTTTTATTTTTCGGGATACATATCGATCGTGCGGAAGGTGTATCCGCGGGCGATGAGATCCTCGATCATTTCCGGAAGAACATCCACGGTGTCGCCGCAGGTGTCATGGCAAAGGAACACAACATGCGGACTGTTTTCCTTTTCGTGCCAATCCATGCTCTTGCGGTAGGATTCAAGAAGGTACTGCTTTGTGGGCAGGTGATTGACATTGCCCTGCGGCCAACGGTCGTTGTTGCCGGCATTCCAATCGAACCATGCGTAACCTTTTTCTGCAAGACGGGCTTTGATTTCCGCCTTAATGTCCTTGGGACAGAGCCCCGTTGTGCTTCCGCCCGGGAAGCGAACGCGGATGTTCGTTTGCGGTGAACCGACTGCTTTTTCATATGCTGCTGCCCATTTGTCGATTTCCTTCATGAACGCATCGGCAGAGGCGTAACAGGTCGGAAAATCATGCGTATAGGAATGGCATGCAACAAAATGCCCGCGGCTGACGGTTTCGCGCACGATTTCGGGACGACGGTCAACAAAATATCCGACGGTGAAGAATGTTGCCTTGACGTTGTATCTGTCCAAAATATCCAGAACACGGTAGGTGTTCTCGCATGGACCGTCGTCGAAGGTCAAATAAATATATTTTGCGCCGCCGGTGTTGGGCTGCGAAGAAGGCTGCGGCGTTACAGCATCTGTGGGAGAAGGTGCCGCCGTTGAACTCGGTTCCGAAGTTAAGGCCGGGGTTGCGGTCGGAGCCTGCGAGGCTGCATCCGTTGCAGGAACGTCTGTTGCGGGCATACTCGGAGCGGGCGTCTCCGCCGAATCGGGTGTGCCTGAAACATTCGGCCTCGGAGCGGAAGAGCCGCCGATGTCAACGATGCTCCCGCTGCCGCTTCCGGACGGGCCGCACGCAGTGAGGAAAACTGTTGCTGCAAACAGCAGAGTGCCGATAATTTTCTTTAAATATTTCATAATCATAAATGCCGAAGCAAAAATTCCTTTATCATTATTAGCAGAGAACGGGCGGCATGATTCAGGCAATAAAAGGCCGGACAAAATGCTGCACGATTTCCGTTATCGGCATAATATCATGCTTCTAAGACGGATTCAATATCTATTTGTTAACATTTTGTGACAAATTTCACCGAATTTGAACAGTGCGGATTAGCGTACATGCAGAATTGTTGAAAAGTTGAATTCACTGCGAAAAAAACGTGCGCCGATTTCGGCCGCGCAATGCATTTGCCCGAAAGGTCGGTATTGCGCAGCAAAAAAACTGCCGCAAAAGCAGGTGCTCGCTGCGGCAGTTATTAAAACAAGGGTGATAAGTCAGTGCTTTTTGTTTTTTATGAAATCGGTTTGATTCTGCGGACCGCGTTAATCGATTTTGAGCGGAATTCCGTTCACGGCAAAATGCACTTCGTTGATGCTGCCGTAGGGCAGAGCAGTCAACAACACGGACTGGGTCGCAAGATTGAGCAGCCCTGCATCATTTGCAACTGTTTCAAAATCGGATGAAAGATTCACGGTCAAAATGCCGTTTTCGATAACCGCTCCGAGAACAAGCGTGTTCTCCGGAAAACAGCTGCGAAGCCCGCGCAGCTCCGTTCCCGCTGCAAGCTGCTGTATGCAGGAGTATAAATCCGTGCTGCCCTCCGCGTAACGTGTTATGGGAATCATCAGGCTTCCGGATTCATTCGGGAAATACAGTGTCAGCGGTTTTGCCGAACCGGAGGTTGCAATTTCGGCGTTTTCAACGTTTAGGGCATATTTGCCGTGCTTTTGCGGCGGAAGACTGCCGTTTGCGGTGATGTCGTTGCAGCCGTTCAGAAAGATTGAAACGGTTTCAATCGAATCGAACTCAGTGAGCGTGTTTACAACGGCGGCAAAAAGCTGCTGTTCACTGTCGTAATCGGGCATGACGGGCAGATTCACAAGGTTCACGCGCGCTTCACCGTTCTGAATGCTTATCTGAATCTCCGTCCCCTGCGGTATCACGGCTTTAAGGCCGTTTTTGGAAAGTGCGGCGCGGTTTTCGTCCGAAGCAGTCATTTTTGCAAGGCAGGCTTTTGCAATGCCTGCTTGCTGCGGCACGGATGCAACAACCGGAAGGAGATAGCCTTCATCTGTCAGATAGTAAAGAGTTTTATTGACTTTTTTGCCGTCAGGTGCGGCGTCGGCGGTTGCGGGTGCGGAACAGACGGGAGTCGGCACGGCAGTCGGCACGGGGCTGCATGAGGCCGGCGGCGGAGTCGTGACGCAGTCCGGTGCATCGGAACAGCCGCAGAACAAGGCTGCAATCGTCAGCAGAACGAGTATAAGCGCAGAAAATCGTGCGGTATGACAGCATGTTGATTTCATTGTTGTTTCAATTCCTCCGAGAAAATTTTGCGGGCGGCGTTTCGTCTGTGCGGAAGCAATTCCGCTCGGCTGATTAATTATATTTGCTTTTTGAAACAAAAATACTTGAACGAATGCAAATTTGCACTGCTCGAAATTATTCGATAGTCGGATTATCGATAGTATAACGATCGAAATAATGGAATTATTGGACAAAAAACGAATAAAAAACTTGACATGCGTCAAAAAAATGATATAATGAGCCTGAGCGAAAGCTGTATTCCGCCTCCGCACCTGTGCGGCGGAATGCTGCCGTCGCAGCTGCAACTGAATAGAACAGGCTTTCTTCCTGCGTTCCGCAAAGGGGGAATCGGGTGCAAATCCCGGCGAGTCGGTCACTGTGAAGTTCGGATTGTTTTTGTTTTTTATTAAACAGAGTATATCGATATTTAGATATCGATAACGCACGGAATATAGAGATAAAAACATTCGAAATAAGTCAGATTACCCAAAGAAGGCCTGAGCTTCTGCCGTCACCGGAGGCTGAATGGATTATGCACAGTCGCGTTTTGTTTTGGGAACAACCGGGTGTGAGCTGAGCGGTTTGATTTTTGCAAAAATTCGGGATGAACGAGTTCTGCAAAAGGATTTTGATTCAGCATTCACAAAAAAGGGTGTTACCTTTGCACTGCGTCTCGATTCCGTCTTCCCGATTACGACCGGCTGAAGCGGAATCATTTTGTTTATACGGCTGTTTTCGGAAACTTTTCAGCTCATTTCAACCGCCGAACAAATTCGGCATACAACATTCAAAATCCGACAGAATCGGAAACAGGAGGTTTTTCAGTGATCGAACTTATTCAGCACGGCATGTACCTTGTGAACGGCGTTCCCTGTGAGAGCGTTCCGGTGCCTCCGGCAGAGGCACGCCGCGAGACCATGGCATACAAAATCTTGCAGGCACACAACACTTCGGGCGACCCCGAGAAGCTCAAAATCACATTTGACGCGCTTGTGTCGCATGATATCACATATGTCGGCATTATCCAGCAGGCGCGTGCTTCCGGAATGAAGCAATTCCCGATGCCCTATGCGCTTACCAATTGCCACAACAGCCTGTGCGCCGTCGGCGGCACGATAAACGAGGATGACCATGTGTTCGGACTTTCCGCTGCAAAAAAATACGGCGGAATTTACGTTCCCGCAAACCAGTCCGTAATTCACTCTTACGCACGCGAGCAGATGGCGGCCTGCGGAAACATGATTCTCGGTTCCGATTCGCACACACGCTACGGTGCATTGGGAACCATGGCCGTCGGCGAGGGCGGACCGGAGCTTGCAAAGCAGCTTCTCAAAAACACTTGGGACGCGCCCATGCCCGAGGTTGTGCTTGTGTACCTGACGGGAAAACCCCGCCGCGGCATCGGACCGCATGATGTTGCGCTCTCTCTTGTTAAAGCAACGTTTGAAAGCGGTTTCGTAAACAACCGTGTGCTTGAATTCGTCGGCTCCGGCATTGCCAACCTTCCCATCGATTTCAGAAACGGCATCGATGTTATGACAACGGAAACAACCTGCCTTTCCTCAATTTGGGAAACGGATGAAGAAACTCAAAAATTCTATACAGCTCATAAACGTCCCGAGGCTTACAAAAAGCTGCATCCGGGTGCGATCGCTTATTACGATAGAATGATTACGATTGATCTCGGCAAGCAGGAGGCGATGATCGCCCTGCCGTTCCATCCTTCCAACGCATACACAATTCATGAATTCCTGCAGAATGCGGAAGAGCTCCTTAAAAAAGTCGAGCAGGATGCGCAAAAACGCTTCCCGAAGGCGAATGTGAAGCTTGTTGACAAGATTCACGACGGCGGCGTTTGGGCCGATCAGGGCGTTATTGCCGGTTGTTCCGGCGGTTTGTTTGACAATATCGCCGAAGCTGCGGATATAATGCGCGGCGGAAGCACGGGAAACGGCGAATTTGCATTGGATGTTTACCCGACAAGCATTCCCGTTTCGCTTGCGCTCACAAAACACGGCGCGACGGGCGACTTGCTTTCCGCCGGTGCAATAATCAAGCCCAGCTTCTGCGGCCCGTGTTTCGGTGCGGGTGATGTTCCCGCCAACAACGGCCTTTCACTGCGCCACACAACGCGCAACTTCCCCAACAGGGAAGGTTCAAAACCCGGCGAGGGTCAGTTTGCGGGCGTTTGCCTGATGGATGCACGTTCCATTGCCGCAACCGCGCTGAACGGAGGAAAGATTACCGCAGCGACGGATATTGAATACGAATGCACCGCACCGGAATATGAATTTGATTCTTCGGCATACGACAGAAGGATTTATTACGGCTTCGGCAAAGCGGATCCGTCGGTTGAGCTTGTGATGGGTCCCAACATTACGGACTGGCCCAAAATGTATGCACTGACCGAGAACCTGCTTGTAAAGCTTGCTGCCGTTATTCATGATCCGGTAACAACAACGGATGAGCTGATTCCCTCCGGCGAAACGTCCTCCTATCGCAGCAACCCTCTGCGCCTTGCGGAATTTACCTTGTCAAGACGTGAACCGGCATATGTCGGCAGAGCGAAAGAAATTGCAAAACTTGAAGGCGAACGCCGCAGCGGTGCAGTGCCGGCGGAAATTGTCGAAACGCTGAACCGTGTCGGCAACGGTGCAGAGCTTGCGAACAATACTCAGTTCGGCTCATGCGTGTTTGCGAACAAACCCGGTGACGGTTCCGCACGCGAACAGGCGGCTTCTTGTCAAAAGGTTTTGGGAGGTTTCGCAAATATCTGCTATGAATATGCAACGAAACGCTACCGCAGCAACTGCATCAACTGGGGCATTTTGCCGTTTACCATTGACGACGGAACTGAATTCAACTATGAACCCGGCGACTGCGTTTTCGTGCCCGGTATCCGCGCAGCGGTTGAAAACGGCACAGAAAACATTCCCGCAAAAGTCATAAGGCAGAACGGTGATGTGTGCGATATCATGCTTCACCTCAGGGGGCTTACTCCGGATGAAAAGGAGATTATCCTTGACGGATGCCTGATGAACTATTATGCGGCAAGAGCGGAATAAGCAAAGAGCGGGATAAAAACCGAAAGCAACCGGCGGGCGTTTCCGTGAACGATTCCGGAAACGCACCGCTTCCGAACAATATTAATACAAATTTGAACATGGAAGGAAATACCGATGGAAAAGATTAAGATGACAACCCCGATAGTCGAAATGGACGGGGACGAGATGACGCGTGTGCTTTGGGGCATGATAAAAGACGAGCTGATTTTGCCTTTTATTGACCTTAAAACGGAGTATTACGATCTTGGCCTGCTGCACCGCAACGAAACTCAGGACAAAGTGACCGTTGATGCTGCGAACGCAACACGCAAATACGGCGTTGCAGTCAAATGCGCAACAATAACCCCGAACGCACAGCGCATGAAGGAGTATCCGCAGCTTACCGAAATGTGGAAAAGCCCGAACGGAACAATTCGTTCAATTCTTGACGGAACGGTTTTCCGCGCACCGATACTCATCGATTCCATTCATCCCGTTGTTAAAAACTGGAAAAAGCCCATTACCATTGCCCGTCATGCCTACGGTGATGTTTATAAAAGCGTTGACATGTATACGACCGAACCCGGCACTTGCACAATGACTTTTGTCGGCGAAAGCGGAGACACCAAAACACTCACCGTGCAAAAGGTTGACGGTCCGGCGGTGTGGCAGGGTGCGCACAACAAGGAAAAGAGCATTCGCTCGTTTGCAAAGGCTTGCTTTAAATATGCAATTGACACAAAACAGGATTTGTGGTTCTCAACAAAGGACACGATTGCAAAGATTTACGACGGCGAGTTCAAACGCGTGTTTGAAGAAGAATTCGAGAACAATTATCGTGCCGAATTTGAAAAACTCGGACTGACATATTTCTACACGCTGATTGATGATGCCGTTGCCCGCGTTATCCGCAGCGAAGGCGGATTCATCTGGGCGTGCAAAAACTATGACGGCGATGTTATGAGCGACATGGTATCGACCGCATTCGGTTCGCTTGCAATGATGACTTCCGTTCTTGTTTCTCCGGACGGCACAACCGAATACGAAGCAGCGCACGGAACAGTCACAAAGCACTATTACCGTCACCTTAAGGGCGAAGAAACTTCAACAAACCCGATGGCAACCATTTATGCATGGACGGGTGCGCTCAGAAAACGCGGACAGCTTGACGGCATTACGGAGCTGCAAACTTTCGCGGACAAGCTTGAAGCAGCCTGCGTTGAAACGCTTAACAGCGGAATCATGACAAAGGACCTTGTCGGGCTTGTGGATGACCCCGCTTCCGTAAAGGCCGTCACGAGCGCGAAGTTTATTGCTGCCATCCGAGAAAACCTTGAAAGGACTCTTGCCTGAGCAGCCTGAGAAAGTTTTTACGAATAAAACTCGGATATTAATCGGGGCAGGCCGAAAATATCAGCCCGCCCCGCGATGAAAAAAGATTTGAAAACTGTCGAAAATGAATTCGCAGGGAGGCAATCACAAACAATGGAACTTAAAACTAACAGCACCGCCGGAACGATGGAATCCAGTGACATAATGATAATGCTTGAGCCGCGCACAGAGGGCGGAATCGAGCTTGAGCTCACGAGCAGCGTTATGCAGCAATTCGGCAAACAGATACGCAAAGTTATTCTTGACACGCTTCAGGAATACGATGTTCAAAATGCAAAAGTGGAGGCGGTGGATAAAGGTGCGTTGGATTGCACCGTTCGCGCCCGCACCGTTGCCGCAATTTACCGTGCGGCTCAGCGCAGCGATTACCGCTGGGAAGTTTAAACGGATTTATCCTTGGGAGGAAGGATGCTTTTGCGGAACAGAGTATCGAAACATTTAATATTTTGATGCGGAATAAAGCCGCCGCAAAAGCGGATATAAGAAAATGTACATTAAAGATCGTTTAAGAAGAAGCATGATGTTCATTCCGGGCAACAACCCCGGCATGATACGTGATGCGAATATTTACGGTGCGGACAGCATCATGTTTGACCTTGAGGATTCCGTTGCCTACACCGAAAAGGATGCGGCAAGGCTGCTTGTTTACAATGCACTGAAAACATTGGACTTCGGCAGGAAGGAAACGGTTGTCCGCATCAATGACCTTTCAAGCGGACTCGGAGTTGCGGACCTTGAGGCCGTCGTCCGCGCCGGCGTGCAGGTCGTCCGTCTGCCGAAGACGGACAGCGCACAGGATGTTATCGACTGTGAACGCGAGATTGAGCGCATTGAAAAGGAAGCGGGCATTCCCGTCGGCACAACAGGCATGATGGCGGCTATTGAGTCTGCAAACGGCGTGCTGAATGCGGCGGCAATTGCAAAAGCGAGCGATCGCCTTATCGGAATTGCTCTCGGTGCGGAGGATTATGTCACCGACCTTAAAACCACCCGTTCGGACGGCATTGAGCTGCTTTTTGCCCGCAGCATGATACTCAATGCGGCAAGGGCAGCGGGCATTGCCGCACTGGACACGGTTTATTCCGACGTGAACAACGAAGAAGGCTTTGTTGCGGAAGCAACGATAATCAAAAAACTGGGATTTGACGGCAAATCCATTATCAACCCGCGCCAGATTGAGCCGCTGCACAAGGTCTTTATGCCGAGCGAAAAGGATCTTAACAAAGCGCGCGCAATAATGGATGCGATCGCCGAAGCGAACGCACGCGGCAGCGGCGTTGCAAGCCTTAAGGGTAAGATGATAGACAAACCCGTTGTCATTCGCGCTCAGCGGCTGCTTGACCTGTATGAGGCGGGACGCAGAATCGATGAAGTGGAGGATTGACAGAAATGAACTTTGATATCAACAAAATTCCGCATATAAACGAAATTGCGAACAACGGAAGTTTCAACGGCGCACGCAGCAAAAATACCGAAACTTTTCAGCAGCGCTGCAGTGATTGCAACAAGATAGTTCCTTCCCTTGAGGAGGCAATAAAAAAATCCGGACTTCGCGACGGGATGACGATAAGTTTTCATCACCATTTCCGCAACGGTGACCATATCATTAACAATGTTCTTGATAAACTTGCGGAGATGGGGTTCAAAAACCTGACGCTTGCGGCGTCGTCGCTTTCGGCTGTTCATGCGCCGCTGATTGAACACATCCGCTCCGGACTTATCACACACATTGAAACTTCCGGTCTGCGCGGAGAACTTGCGGAGCAGATTTCACGCGGGTTGATGGATTTTCCGGTTGTTTTCCGTTCCCATGGCGGAAGGGCATCCGCAATCCGTTCCGGTGAGCTGCACATTGATGTTGCTTTTTTGGGTGCGCCCTCGTGCGATCCCTACGGCAACGCAAACGGGTACAGCAGGGATGATGACGACGGCATTTCATGCGGGTCGTTGGGTTATGCAAGAACGGATGCGGAGTTTGCGGATAAGGTTATTATCATAACTAACAACATCGTTTCCTATCCCAATGCACCGTGGGCAATTCCGGAACACGATGTTGATTACGTTGTTCGTGTTGACGATATCGGCGATCCAAAGGGCATCATGAGCGGCGCAACGCGGTACACAAAGGATCCCAAGGAGCTGCTGATCGCAAAAACGGCTGCAAATGTTGTTGAAGCGGCGGGTTATCTTTACGACGGCTTTTCAATGCAGATGGGTTCCGGCGGTGCATCGCTTGCAACGGCGCGATTCATCCGCCAAAAAATGTTGGATAAGGGCATTCGCTGTCGTTTTGCTCTCGGCGGAATCACGGGGCAGATCACGGCAATGCATGAAGAAGGGCTGATAGATCGCATTCTTGATGTTCAGTCGTTTGACCTTGACGCGGCAAAATCGCTGAAGAACAACCATTTTCATCATCAGATAAGCGCAACGTATTATGCAAGCCATCTGGTTGCAACGGCAGCGGAACAGCTGGATTTTGTTATTCTTTCCGCGCTTGAAATTGACACTGATTTCAACGTGAATGTTCTCACAGGTTCCGACGGCGTGATTCGCGGGGCGATCGGAGGGCATCCCGACACGGCGGAGAGCGCGAGCCTTGCTGTTATTGTTGCGCCCCTTGTGCGCGGCAGGATTCCGACGGTTGTTGAACATGTCGGCACGGTCGTCACTCCGGGCAGCGTTATTGATGTCCTCGTTACGGACAGGGGCATTGCAGTGAACCCGAATCGCCCGGATTTGAAGGAGAAACTTGAAAAATTCGGCCTTCACGTGTTCGATATTCATGCCCTGCAAAAAAAGGCGGAGGAGCTTGTCGGTGTTCCGGAACCGATTCGCTACAAGGAACGAATCGTCGGCGTTGCAATGTATCGCGACAACACGGTCATTGACGTGATCCGTCAGATAGACGAATAAAAACGGGGAATATGCGGCGGCTTAACTGCCGAATAACCGTATTGACCTGATAATCAAAAACAACCGGCGGTATCCAAACTGCGGAGCTGCCGGTTGTTTGTTTTTTATAATTGAATCCCGAACAATTTTAAACCCGTGGTGTTTTATGCGTCCTGAGCCAATCGGAACATCATGTCAACGGCGGGCTCGATTATTTCATCGTTAAAATCATATTCGCGGGTATGGAGCTTTGCATGACGGGTGCCGCATCCGATATAGAATAATGCGCCGCTTGTGAGCTTTGTGTAGCAGCCGAAATCTTCGGAACTTCTGAACGGCTCATCCCAGTGTGCTTCCGGAAGTCCGCATTCAAGCCGCGCTTTGCGGACGGCGGCAACGGCATCGGGCGTGTTGCGCGTTTCGGGAAAGGAGTCGCGATATTGAACTTCAACATTTGTTATGCCATCCTGCCGTGCATATGCGCGGGCCCGCGCGCAGATTTCGGCATCCAGCGCATCCAGCTCGGATTCAAATTCGGCGCGTATTGTCAGCATGAGCTGCCCGAAGCCCGCATTCGTGCCGAAAGCTTCCTCGCCTATGCGCACGCAAACGACCGTTGCCATAACAATGCCGCGATGATCCTCCCTTGCGGTCAGTTCGGGAATATCAATTATCAGCTTTGATATTGCACGGGCGGGATTATGCCCGTTTTCGGGTTGAGAAGCGTGTGAGCTTTTTCCGAAAAAACTCAGCACAAGCCCGCGTGAGGCAAATGCTGCCGTGCCGTCGTGTACCGCGACCGAACCTGCGGGAAATCCCGGCATATTGTGCCAGCCGAAGATAATGTCCGGTTTTTCATCCGTTATCATCTTTTGGCAGACGGGAGCACCGCAGCCTGTCTCCTCCGCATGTTGGAAAAGAAAGAGAATATCGCTGCGGCAGCCATGGCGGTCAATTTCCGCCGCAAGTGCGCAAAGCGCGGCGCTGTGGCCGTCGTGTCCGCATTTATGCGCAACGCCGCGGTTTTCGGAAGCATAGGGGAGCGCGGGGTCATCCTCGATCGGAAGCGCGTCAAAATCCGCACGGAATGCAATTCGGCGTGTCGGGGCGGACTCCGTTCGGGCATTCAAAGGAGCCTTGTACACGGCATAGAACCATGCACCCATATCATGCAGCTCAAGCGACGTGTGCGTGCGGAGAAAATCAATGAGCATTGCTTTTGTTTGTTTTTCCTGCCCGGAAAGCTCCGCGCAGCGGTGAAGCTTATGCCGAAGTACGACGGCAGTTTTAAGAATATCTTTATCCATTGCGGAAACACCTCAATGTTGAATAATATCTGTCGGAAACAGAAAATCCGTTTCGGAAACGGGACATAAACCCCATGCCTGTTTCGGCAGAAATAATTATACTCCCGAAAGAACGGGAAGTAAACAGCGGATTTGTTTCACCCGTGCGTATTTCCGCACATGCGGGTATTGTGGTTTTTGCGGAAAAGTGGTATTATTATAATGGAAAGGCAGTACTGTGCGGAAAGAGGGCTTATATAAACGGTTTCCTCGGGAACAACAGATATTTCGGGTGACGGTTAATGATTATTTTGGGCATTGATCCCGGGTATGCGATACTCGGTTACGGTGCGGTTGAAGCCGAACGCGGCAAGATTCGCGTTATTGATTACGGGGTTGTTGAAACAACTCCGAAAATGACCTTTCCCGAGAGGTTGGAGCGGCTCTATGCGGGCACAAAACTCCTGCTTGAACGTTATCGCCCCGATCATGTTGCGTTTGAGGAGCTTTTTTTCTATCGCAACACAACAACGGCATTGCAGGTTGCGGCGGCAAGGGGCGTTGCAATAACGGCCGCCCAGCAGGCGGGACTCCCGCTCTATGAATATACCCCGATGCAGATCAAGCAAAGCGTCACCGGGGACGGCCATGCGGACAAGCTGCAAATGCAGACAATGGTCAAGCTTCTTTTAAAACTGCAAAAGATACCGAAGCCCGATGATGCCGCCGATGCGCTCGGCGCGGCACTCTGCCATGCGAACGCGCTCGGACCGATGGTTGAACAATTCCGCATCAAATAACTGACGTTTTTTGCAGGGAGCAAAAATATGTACGCACATATAAAAGGAAACGTAGAAGAAATTTATGCCGACAGAGTCGTTATCGAGGCGGCGGGTGTCGGGTATGAGCTTGTTTGCAGCAAAATGACGCTGAAAAGACTGTGCGAGGGCAAAACCGCAAAGCTGTTTGTGCATTTTCATCTTTCGCAGGACAGCATCGCGCTGTACGGTTTTTTTGATGCAGAGGAACGGGCAATGTTCCGAAAGCTCATAAGCGTTTCGCGAATCGGCCCGAAGGTTGCACTTGCGGTGCTGTCGGTGCTGACTCCGTCGGATGTTGCGCTTGCGGTGTTGACCGATAACACGGCTGCTTTTGACGGAGTTGCAGGCATGGGCAAAAAAACGGCGGCGCGTGTGATTCTTGAACTGAAAGAAAAGGTCGATGCGGCGGAAACGGCGGCTGCTTCCGCAGGGGGTGCCGCAAACACGGCGCAGGATAACGGAATGCGTGCCGAAGCGGTTGCAGCATTGGTTGCGCTCGGTTATGACGGTGCAAGTGCGGGCAGGGCGGTGGCATCCGTCCCGGATTGCGATCGCGTTGAGGATATGATAATGCAGGCATTGCGTGCAACGACTAAATAAATTTTTCACGCCGAAGCGGAAGATTCACCGAAAAAGCGGGTCCGCTGCGGAACACAAAAAGATTTGACGGATGCTTTTGCGGAAGTCGGATTTAACGGAGTGACGGGATTTAAATGGATGACGACAGGCTCATAACTTCATCAATGCTTGCGGAGGATGAAAACTGCGAATTCAGTCTGCGCCCGCGTTTTCTTGCGGAATACATCGGGCAGGGCAACGTTAAGGAACATATCGGAGTTTATATCCATGCCGCAAAACTGCGCGGAGAGGCGTTGGATCACACCCTGCTTTACGGCCCGCCGGGTCTTGGAAAAACGACGCTTGCGGCAATAATCGCAAACGAGATGGGCGGCAATCTGCGCATCACGAGCGGCCCCGCAATAACTCATGCGGGGGATCTTGCGGCATTGCTTTCAAACCTTGCCGAAGGCGATGTGCTTTTTATTGACGAGATTCACCGATTGAATGCAAACGTTGAGGAGATTCTTTACCCCGCAATGGAGGATTTCGCATACGACATAATCATCGGCAAGGGACCGTCCGCCAGGTCGCTGCGGCTTGAACTGCCGAAATTCACCCTTGTGGGTGCAACAACGCGAATGGGGCTTTTGACCGCGCCGCTTCGCGACAGATTCGGAATAAAGGAACAGCTTGAGCTTTACACGCCTGAGGATTTGAAAGAAATCGTTGTTCGCAGCGCGGGCATACTCGATATTGAAATAACGGAGGACGGCGCACTTGAAATTGCATCGCGTTCAAGAGGAACTCCGCGAATCGCAAACAGGCTTTTGCGGCGTGTCCGCGACTTTGCACAGGTTCGCGCAAACGGTATTATTGACCTTGAAACGGCAAAAAACGGGCTTGATATGCTTGCGATAGACGAACTCGGGCTTGACGCCGTTGACAGAAACATGCTGACGGCAATGATTGTGAAATTCGGCGGAAGACCTGTCGGATTGGATACAATTGCGGCGGCAACCGGTGAAGATGCTTCCACGATTGAGGATGTTTACGAACCGTATCTGCTGAGGCTCGGTTTCATTGCGCGTACGCCGCGCGGGCGGGTATTGCTTCCGGCGGGGTATTCGCACATGGGCTATGCTCCGCCGCAGGATTCAAACGGGCAGACTTCATTCATTTGAAAGGATTCTAAGGACTTTTCAGCTTAGTTGCGCCGGTTTTTCCGTTCGGAAGCGAACGGGGGATAAAAATAATAACGGAGGGCTACACAATGATGAGCAAAAAAACAAAGGCGATGGAGCAGCAGCTCACCCAACTTGCGCAGGAAAACGATGCGCTGCGCGCACAGCTTGCGGCGGCGGGTGTTGAAATTGAAAACGTTAAAAGCGAGCTTGCAAAAACCGTCGGCGAACGCGACAGGTTCAGAAACGAATTGAACGGCGCACAGCTCGATTTGAGCAACGCCAAACGCCGCTTGGACGATTTCAGGCTGCGTCAGGAAGCAATTGTGAACGCTCTTACCGAAGCGCATAACACGCGTGAACGCATATTAAAAGAAGCAAATGCAAATGCGGACAGAATCGATGCCGAAGCGAAGCAGCGCAGAACGGATATTCTGAACAAAGCGCAGGCGGCACTTGAAAGCGCAAAAAAAGAAGCGGCTCAGCTGATTGCGGATGCAAAACGGGATGCCGCCGGCATTCGCGATGCCGCGCAGAAGGATGCACAGCAGGTTACGGACACCGCCCTTGACGAGGCGACGGAGTTGATCGCAGGCGCAAAAGCCGATGCCGAAACGATGATGGACGAAGCACAGGCTGCGGTTGATGAAAAACAGGCGCAGGTGGACGAGCTGAACTTTTCACTGAGCGAAAAGGCAAGGCTTGCGCTTGAACAGGCACGGAAATATGCGCAGATAATGGAATCCCTTGCCGAATTGAATTTCGAAACGGCGGTTGAAGCACGATATGCGGAAAAATACGCACCCTCCGCGGCAGAGCCCGAGAACAGCGGTGAATGCGCGGATGATGCCGATGAAACTTCACTGAGCGAAACAAATCCGGACGCAGCGGATTCGAATGAAATGGATTTGAACGAAGCGAAGCAAGGCACAGAGAGCATAAGGGGCATCGGCGGTGCGGAAGCAATGCCTCCGTGCGGCCGCGAAAAAACATGCTGCTCCTGCGATAATGCGGAAGCGGTGTCGGATTCGGAAGCGCCGGACGCGGATGTTTGCGGACAGGAAAACACGGAACTGCCTAAAGAAACGGAAGATTCAAATCCCGAAACAACGGATGAACCGAAAGAGCAGGCCGTCTGCTCCGTAACGGAAAACGGAGAGCCGGAGAGTCACACAGGTGCGGAAGGTGAAGCAGAAGACAAACCCGAAACGGCAGATCCTGCGGATGACTGTGATGAGCAAATCAAAACATCGGAAGAATCCGAAAAATCGATGAAGAACGAGAACGGCAAACACACAAAATCGGTCGAGTCGGAATTTTCGGAAGAATACAGCAGCGCGGCATCGCTGATGCGAAGCATTTATTCTATTGAAGGCAGGGATATCCCCGAGGAGGCGGATGATGAAGGCGAGCTGTACGATATCGGTGAAGGGACGCCGCTCACGATTCATCAGGATGAGGAGAGCGGCGAGGAAACATTCTCTTTGCCGGTTGATCCGGATTTGCGCGATATCTTAAGAGATATAATGAAGAAATAATGCGTCTTCAGATGAAAACATGTGTGAAAGATAAAAAGTATGAATATTCTTGTTGTTAATGATGACGGATATACCGCGCCCGGCATTGCCGCGCTGGTTCGGGAATTGCGCAAAGAGCATGATGTGTTCGTTTGCGCACCGAAGGAAAATCAGAGTGCGGTCGGGCACGGGTTGACTTTGAGAAGACTGCTGCATGCTGAAAAGGTTACGGTATTTGACGATGATGCAAAAAACTCCGAACGTGAATTGAAACCCGTAACCGCATTTTGGGTTGACGGCACACCAGCGGATTGTGTGCGCGTTGCACTCGGCAACCTTTCCGCTGAGCCGGATATTGTGATTTCCGGAATCAATCAGGCTCCGAACCTCGGCACGGATGTGCTGTATTCCGGCACCGTTTCCGCTGCGGAGGAGGCGGCAATGCTCGGTTACCGCGCCGTTGCGGTTTCAAGAGATACGCTCGGAACGGACTATTTTGATGATGCGGCGGTTCACTTTTGCAGCAATATTGACCTGTTCCTTGGCTGCTTGACGGAAAGCCACAGGCTTTTGAATGTGAACTATCCCTATCTGCCTGCGAATGAATATCGCGGAATACGGGTCGGGTATCTTGCAGAGCAGATATATCCGATTGCCTATATCGAAATAAAGGACGAAAACGGAAGCATTGGCTACAAAACTCCGAGCAACAAGCTGACAAGCTGCGCCGAGCATGACACGACGGACGAAAAATTCGTTCGTGACGGATTCATCGCCGTGACTCCGCTAAAGTACGATATAACGGATTACGAACGGCTTGAGCAGATTGCGGCATTTGCGGAAAGAACTTATTAAACGGCAATTTTTTGCAGGTTTAAAAGTGAACCCATGGTTTGATATGCGGGATAAAGAGGGCGGATTATGAAAATCGGAGTTATCGGAGCGGGCGCGGCAGGACTTATTGCGGGCGCATTTGCGGCAAAAGGCGGCGCAAGTGTCGATATTATCGACAGAAACGAAAAAACGGGCAAAAAACTCTTTCTTACGGGAAAGGGCAGGTGCAACATCACCAATTCTGCCGATATCGATGCATTTCTGAAGAACGTGCCGCATAACGGCAGGTTCCTTTACAGCGCGTTTGACGGATTTTTTAACGACGACATAATTGAACTGATAAACTCCTGCGGCGTTCGCACGAAACTTGAACGCGGCGGAAGGTATTTTCCCGAAAGCGATAAGTCAAGCGATGTTATTCGCGCATTGCAGACCAATGCGGTGAGATGCGGAGCGAACATTGTGCTTAATTCACGGGTATCAAGCGTTTCAAAGACGGAGGACGGAGGGTTTCGGCTCTGCTTTGAAAACGGACAGAAAAAATATTACGATAAAGTAATCATTGCAACGGGCGGTGCAAGCTATCCTTCAACGGGTTCAACCGGGGACGGCTACAGCTTTGCAGAGAGTCTCGGTCACACCGTTGCCGCACCGAAGCCGTCGCTCATACCGCTTGTTGCGAACGAGGCATGGGCGGGCGATTTGATGGGGCTTTCGCTCAAAAATGTTGTTCTGCGCGCATATGCACCCGAAAAGAGTAAAAAAACAAAATCCGGCGAGCCATTTCCCGGGAAATATTCCGCAAATGAATCCGGAAATGCCGAGAAAGGCGGATATGCCTGCTCTGCGGCGGAGAATACGGCAAAAATCGAGAAGAAACAAAAGAAGCGCAAGCCCGTTTACGAAGAACTCGGGGAGATGCTGTTCACTCATTTCGGTGTTTCGGGCCCGCTTGTGCTCAGCGCAAGCAGCTATCTTGCGGATTCGCCCAACGGTGCATTGCTTGAAATTGACCTTAAGCCCGGATTGACAGCAGAGCAGCTTGATCTCCGCATTCTGCGGGATTTTGAAAAATACAAGCATAAACAGGTGCAGAATGCAATGTGCGATCTGCTTCCGCAAAGGCTTATCGATGCGGTTTTGCATGTTGCGGGTGTTGATGCCGAAATCACGGTGGATAACCTGACGCGTGAACAGCGGGGGGCAATTGTTCGAACCCTCAAATGCCTGCCGCTGACGGTGCGCGCGGCACGTCCCGTTGAAGAAGCGATAATCACGCGCGGCGGTGTGCTGATTAAAGAGATTAATCCGTCAACAATGGAGTCGCGAATTGTGCCCGGGTTGTATTTTGCGGGGGAAGTCATCGATGTTGATGCCTGTACGGGCGGATTCAATCTTCAGATTGCATGGTCAACCGGCTGTGCGGCGGGCAGAGCGGCGGCGGAAGCTCTTTAAACATGTCCAACGCAAAACATTGCTTTAAAAACACTGAAAACGGAGAAAAATATATGACTGCGGAACGAAGTGAATTTGCAAATTCGGGAAATACGGGAAACATCAGCATTGCGATAGACGGGCCCGCGGGCGCGGGGAAGAGCACAATTGCAAAAGAAATTTCAAAAAGACTTTCAATAACTTATGTTGACACGGGCGCAATGTACAGAGCTATCGGACTCAAGGCAATGCGCATGGGGATTGACCCTGCCGACGCGCGCCGCGTAGTTCCGATGCTCGACGGCACAAATGTTTCCATTGAATACATTGACGGCGTTCAGCATGTTCTTCTGGATGGGGAAGATGTTTCAGGGCTCATCCGCACGGAGGAAGTTTCACATTATGCCTCGGTTATAAGCACGATTCCGGAGGTTCGCAAAAAGCTTGTGGAATTGCAGCGTGCGCTTGCAAGGGTTCGCAATGTCGTTATGGACGGGCGCGATATATGTTCCTATGTTCTGCCCGATGCAACGCATAAGTTTTTTGTTACTGCCGAGCCGGAAGTTCGCGCAGCGCGCCGCTATACGGAATACGAGGCGGCGGGAAAGCTGAACGGCAGGAACTTTGACGACATTCTTTGTGAGATAAAACGCAGGGATGAGAGGGATTCAACGCGGGAGGCTGCGCCGCTCCGCCCGGCGGATGATGCAGTCGTTATCGACACAAGCGAAATGAATGTTGAAAGTGCGGTTGCGGCAGTGCTGGCGCATATCGGATAATGCTGAGCAGCTTTTTTTCGGAGGTTGAGAATGCTTTATATAATCGCATACATATTTTTTAAATGGCTGCTCTGGCTGATTTACAGACCGAAAGTATTCGGCAATAAGAAAAACCTGAGGATTAAGGGCGGCGTTATTTTTATTGCGAATCACAGAGCGTTGTACGATCCGCTGCTTTTGGTAGTCAGTTCACCGCGAATCATTCATTTCATGGCAAAAAAAGAGCTTTTCGACAACCCTGTGGGGAGAGTTTTTTTTAAGTCACTCTTCGTTTTTCCGGTAAATCGAAAAACAGCGGACATGAAATCCATCCGGCAGTCGCTGAAGCTCCTGCGTGACGGCAAAGCATTCGGAATATTTCCGGAGGGCAGGCGTTCGGCAACGGACGGCATGGATGAATTTGAAAAGGGAACGGCGTTTATTGCCGCAAAATCCGGCGCACCGATCGTTCCTATATATATCAATCCGAAAAAAAGCAGGTCGGGACGGTCGCTTCTGTATGTCGGAGACGTCATTCTTCCGGGAGAGATCGCCGAGCATTGCGACAGGCGAATGCTGAATGATGCAATAACAAACAGGATGCAGAACGAAATGGAAAAACTGAGTCTGCTCATGCGGAGCGAAACAGAGGGCAAAAAACGCACCGCAAGGGGCTGAAAGCCGAAATAATAAAGAAATCGGAGATTACCGAAATTGAAAATCATTCTTGCAAAAAATGCAGGGTTTTGCTTCGGAGTGCGCCGTGCGGTGGAACTGACGGAGCAGACTGCGGCCAAGGTTGCCGAATCCGGCGGTGCGGCAAAGGTTTTTACCTTTGGCGAACTGATACACAATCGGGATGTTGTGAACCGGCTGCGCGAGGCCGGCATTGCGCCGATAGAGTCGCTTGATGAAGCGCAGCGCGGGGATTACGTTATCATTCGCTCCCACGGAGTGCCGAAAAAGATTTATGAAGAGCTTGAAACAAGAGGCATTAATTTCATAGATGCAACATGCCCCTTTGTTTCGAATATTCACAGAATCGTTTCGGCTGCGTACGAGCGCGGTGAGCAGGTTTTTATTGTAGGCAATCCGGAACACCCGGAAACCATAGGTATAAACGGGCATTGCGGTAATTCGGCGATTTTTATCTGCGGTGAGGAGGAGCTTCGAAAGCTTGAAGGCAGGAGCGGCTGCCTTGTGGTTCAAACAACGTTTGATTCCGAAACATTTGCTGCAATGCAGCGCGTTATCGAACGAGAATATCCCCGCATTCGCGTGTTCAACAGCATATGCAGCACAACATTCGAACGGCAGCGGGAGGCAGAGGAATTAAGCAAGAAATGCGATGTTATGCTTGTTTTAGGTGACAAACACAGCTCCAATACCCAAAAACTCAGAAAAATTTGTGAAAAAAATTGCAGAAATACCCTCAATGCCGCAAAAGAATGCGAAATTTCTCTTGATATATTTAAAAATAATGATATAATGGTAGGCGTAGTTGCCGGTGCATCGACACCGGATTCGATTATCAGGGAGGTTATCAACACAATGAGCGAACAGGATAAGGCTAATGTAAATTGCGAAGCCGCAACCGAAAACGCAGCTGCAAACGCAGCAAACATCGAGGAAAATGCCGTATTTGACGAAGAGGCGATCAACAAGACCATCGTTCGAATTCACGGCGGTCAGGTTCTGACGGGCACCGTCATTCAGATTGTTGACGGCGAAATCAGCGTCAGCATCGGATACAAGTCCGACGGATATATTCCTCGCTCCGAGTTCTCCAACGATCCCGATCTGGATCCCGCATCCCAGTACAAAGTGGGCGATCCCATCGAAGTTGAAGTTCTCAAAGTAAATGACGGCGAAGGCAATGTACTGCTCTCCCGTAAAAACGTCGAGAGCCAGAAGGCGTGGGAAGAATTCACCGCCAGCGCCGAATCCGAAGGAAAGGTTCTTGAAGGTACCTGCAAAGAAGCAATCAAGGGCGGCGTCATCGTTTCCCTCACCAACGGTGCAAGCGCATTCGTTCCCGCTTCTCAGGTTTCCACCAAATACGTTGCCGATCTTAAAGAATTTGTCGGCAAACCCATGAAGATCAAAGTGCTTGAGGTTGACGCAAAGCGCAGGCGCATCATCGGCTCCGCAAAGGCAGTTCTCCTTGCCGAAGCAGAAGCCGCAAAGGAAGCAGTTTGGGACAGCCTCACTCCCGGCATGAAGGTCATGGGCACGGTCCGCAGGATCGTTGATTTCGGTGTGTTTGTTGACATCGGCGGCGTTGACGGCCTGCTGCATGTTACGCAGTGCGCTTGGGGCAGAATCAAGTCCCCCGCTGAGCTCTTCACCGTAAATCAGAAGATCGAAGTTGTCATCCGCGAAGTCGACAAGGAAAACAAAAAGATTTCCCTCGGCTACAAAGAGCTTCAGCCCAAGCCCTGGGCAACCGCAGACGAAAGATACCCCGTCGGTTCATTCGTCGAGGGCAAGGTCGTTCGCATTGTTCCGTTCGGCGCATTCGTATCGCTTGAACCCACGATCGACGGTCTCATCCACATTTCCCAGGTTGGCATCAAGCGCGTTGCAAAGGTCGAGGATGAACTCGCGGTCGGTGACCGTGTGCGCTGCAAGGTAGTCGAAGTTGACACTTCAAAGCGCCGCATCAGCCTCAGCCGCAGGGAAGCTCTCATCGAAGAGAATCCCGAGGAAGCAGAGCGCATCATGGCCGAAGAGCGCGAACAGCGTGAGCGTGAGCGCGCAGAGCGCAATGCAGAACGCAACGAAAAGCGTCAGCAGGAAGAGCAGACCCGCCGCGAGCAGGCAGCAGCACGCGAAGAACGCCGCCGTGAACGCGATGAGCGTCGTGCAGAACGCCGCCGCCGTGAGGAACCCGATTACGAGCTTCCTCCCGTTGAGTCCGCAACGACTTCTCTTGCATCTCTTCTCGGCAAGTTCGTTGCTTCAAACGACAACGAGTAAAAATACTTCGAACGTATTTACCTTTCCGTGGCTCAACCGCATTCTGTCAACAGATTTTGCGGTTGAAGCCTGATGTTTGCCGAATGTGACAAACATAAAGCTGTGTTCACAGATTTATCTTTGAAACAAGCGTTAAAGCTGCCGCAGGGTTTTCCCGCGGCAGCTTTGTTTTGGCTTGCATACGAATTAATTTCAAAGTCAGAAAAATAAGTTCATATTTTGTCGAAAAATCAGCCGCACTCACGGCATATTCACGGTGTTGAACCCGATTTCGCCCTCCAAGATGCTTTTTCCGCATGTTTTGCGGTTGAAGTTTTTTTAATTGAGTGTTATAATTTGAAACGGAATAACACATAATCGGTCCGTGCGGAGCTTTTGTTCCGCACGAAGAAACAACAATAATCACTCAGGAGGCTGAAAATGGCTAAACTGTCCGTCACCGATGTTCCCGTAAAGGGCAAGCGCGTACTCGTTCGCGTTGATTTCAACGTTCCCCTTGATGAAAACCTTAATATCAGCGATGAAAGCAGGATTCTCGGCGCACTGCCGACGATTAAATATCTTGTTGAAAACGGTGCAAAAACTATCCTTTGCTCGCATCTGGGCAGGCCGAAGGGAAAAGTTGTTCCCGAAATGTCACTTGCACCTGTTGCAAAGCGTCTTGCGGAGCTTCTTCCGAATGTTAAAGTTGCATTCGCATCCGATTCAGTGGGCGAGGATGCGAAAACAAAGGCTGAGCAACTCGGCGAGGGCGAAGTTCTCCTGCTTGAAAACCTTCGCTTCAGCAAAGAGGAAGAGAAGAACGATCCCGAGTTTGCAAAGGCACTTGCATCCCTTGCGGATGTTTTTGTGTCCGATGCTTTCGGAACGGTTCACAGAGCACATGCTTCAACCGAGGGCGTTGCGCATTATCTGCCCGCCGTTTGCGGTTTCCTGATTGAAAAGGAGCTTTCCGTAATGGGCGGTGCGCTTGCAAATCCGGCGCGTCCCTTTGTTTCGATTCTCGGCGGCAAAAAGGTCGGCGACAAGATCGGCGTTATCAGAAATCTGCTCGACAAATGCGACACTCTGCTTATCGGCGGCGCAATGAGTTATACATTCTTCAAGGCTATGGGACTTAATATCGGCACATCCTATCTTGATGAGGAAAGCGTTGAAACGGCGCGCGAACTGCTTGGGGAAGCAAAGGCCAAGGGCGTGCGTATGCAGCTCCCCGTTGACTGCGTTGTTGCAAAGGATTTTGCACCCGATGCAGAGCATATGACGGTTGCTTTTGATGCAATTCCCGATGGTTGGATGGGCATGGATATCGGCGAAAAGACCGCAAAACTTTACGGCGAAATCATTCGTGAAGCAAAGACTGTTGTTTGGAACGGCCCCATGGGTGTGTTTGAAATGGATGCATTCTCAAAGGGAACCGAAGCGGTTGCAAGAGCATGCGCCGAGTGCGAAGGCACAACGATAATCGGCGGCGGCGACTCCGCCTCCGCAATTAATAAATTCGGTCTCGGCGATAAGATGACACATATGTCCACGGGCGGCGGTGCAAGCCTTGAATTCCTTGAGGGCAAAACGCTTCCCGGCGTTGCCGCACTTCTTGATCGTCCCTGCCGCAAAAAACTAATCGCCGGCAATTGGAAAATGAACAAGAACCGCGATGAGGCGAAGCAGCTTGTTTCCGACCTGCTTCCCCTTGTTGAAAATGCCGAATGCGATATCGTCGTTTGTCCGCCTTTTGTCGATCTTTGCTGCGCGGCAAAAGTTCTTGAAGGCAGCAACGTTAAACTGGGCTCTCAGAACATTCACTGGGCGGCAAAAGGCGCGTTTACGGGCGAAATCAGTGCAGACATGCTGAAATGTATAGGTGTCGAATACGCAATTATCGGTCACAGTGAGCGCAGACAGTATTTCGGTGAGACGGATGAAACCGTTAACATGCGCACAAAAGCCGCACTTGAAAACGGTATTCTGCCCATAGTTTGCGTGGGTGAAACCCTTGAACAGCGCGAAGCCGGAATTACCGACACATTCCTTGCAGGTCAGGTCAAGGCACTTTACAACGGTATTCCCGCCGAAGAGGCAGCGCGCATCACCGTTGCATACGAACCCATTTGGGCTATCGGCACGGGCAAAACCGCAACAAACGAGGAAGCGAACCGAACTATCGGCGCAATTCGCAGAGTTATTGCAGAGCTTTACGGGCTTGAATTTGCGCAGCACACCCGCATTTTGTACGGCGGAAGCATGAACGCAAAGAACGCCGCAGGGCTTAAGGCAATGCCGCAGATCGACGGCGGTCTTATCGGCGGCGCAAGCCTTGTTGCGGAAGATTTTGCAAAGGTCGTTTTGAACTGATAAAGCACGCAATGCAGAAGAAAGCGGACCGTAAAAGCGGCTGCCGACTGCATTGCGAACGGTAAAGATATTACACCGCATGAAGCGGAATAACAATATTTCAGCCCCGCTCCCGAATGAACATGCTTTCGGGAGCGGGCAAGAGGTACGGATTGAAAAAACTCACTGCACTCATCATTATGGACGGCTTTGGCTGCAACCCGGATTCCTACGGAAATGCAATCATGCCGCAAAACACAAAACACCTCCGCACGATTTGGGATGCATATCCGCACACCGAAATAGGTGCATCCGGACGCGATGTCGGTTTGCCGTCGGGACAGATGGGCAATTCCGAAGTCGGGCACACCAATATCGGTGCGGGCAGAGTTGTTTTTCAGGATTTGACAAGGATTTTTGACCTTGCGGAAAGCGGCAGGCTCGGAAGCTGTACCGCTGTTCGCGAGGCGTTTGAAAATTGTCGTGAGCATTCCTCCGCGCTGCATCTTATGGGACTTCTTTCGGACGGAGGGGTTCACAGCCATATCGATCATCTTTTTGCGCTTCTGGATGCCGCAAAGGCGGCAGGAATGCAAAAGGTTTTTGTACATTGCTTCACCGACGGACGGGATACGGCGGTTGACAGCGGACTCGGTTTTGTTCGTGCACTGAAGAACAAGCTTGCCGAATGCGGCTGCGGGAAAATCGCAACTGTTGAAGGCAGGTATTATGCAATGGACAGGAACAACAATTACGACCGTACGGAAAAAGCATACTCCGCGCTTGTTTACGGCGAGGGAGACATGTTTTCGGATGCGGAGGAGGCCGTTAAGACATCATACCAAAACGGCGTTACGGACGAATTCATTAAACCGTGCGTAATAACCGAAAACGGTGCACCGATTGCAAAAATTAATGCGAACGACAGCATTATCTTCTTTAATTTCCGTCCGGACAGGGCGCGCCAGCTTACACGCTGCTTCATCGACAGGGATTTTCCGCAGTTCGAGCGCAGACGCGGGTACTTTCCGGTCAAATTCGTTTGCATGAGCCAGTACTCCGCGGAATTCAACGGCAGAGTCAGCCTCATCGTTCCTCCCGAACAGCTTTCCAACACCATGGGCGAGTACCTTTCCTCTCTCGGAAAAACTCAGCTTCGCATTGCGGAAACGGAGAAATACGCTCATGTTACTTTCTTTTTCAACGGAGGGATCGAACGCGTTTTCGACGGCGAGGACAGGATTCTTGTTCCGTCACCGAACGTTGCAACATATGATCTGAAGCCGGAAATGAGTGCGTACGAGGTCACGCGCCGTGCGTGTGAATGCATCGATTCGGGCAAATATGATTTTATGGTTCTGAACTTTGCCAACACCGATATGGTTGGACATACGGGCGTTTTCGAGGCTGCCGTCAAAGCTGTTGAAACAGTCGATGTTTGTGTCGGGACGCTGGTTGACCATATTATCAAAAACGGCGGAGCTTGTCTCATCACTGCCGATCACGGCAATTGTGAGCAGATGCTCGATGAAAAAGGTGAACCGTTCACCCCGCACACAACCAATCCCGTTCCGCTCATCTGGGTTTCGGATGATGCAAAGGGCAAAAAACTCCGTGACGGCGGAAGATTATGCGATCTTGCGCCGACGCTTCTCGATATCATGCATCTGCCCGTTCCGAAAGAAATGACGGGTCACAGCCTGATTGAACGATGAACGAATTATATAATCGACAGCATTCGAAAATTATGCTTGCATATTTGGCTTTTTAATGCTATAATGCCAAATGCAGTTGAAATTGAAAGGGTTATTAGTTATGCAGACTGTTGAAATTATTGTAAACATCCTCATGGTCATTGTCGCCGTGCTTCTTGTCATCGTTGTGCTTGCGCAGAACGCAAAGAGTACCGGTCTCGGCAGTGCATTCGGCAACGATACGACCGCTCTCGGTCAGGCACGCAACGCAAAAGCGGGCAGGGAAGCAAAGCTCCAGAGGCTTACCGTTATCTTCGCTTCCGTTCTCGGCGTGCTTGCTCTTGTTCTGCTCGTTATCGGCTGATGTTCATGCGCTCGGGTTTCGAGCGCAACGATCCGAATTTTGATTTTGCTGCGCAGCATTTAATTTTTTGAGTGCTGCGTTTTTGGCGATATAAGAGGTTAAGCAGCAATATGCCCGTAAAACGCGGAGAAAAACAACTTGCCGAAAACCGCAAGGCTCGGCATGAATACTTCATTGAAGATACCTATGAATGCGGAATGGCTCTTGTCGGAACAGAAGTCAAGAGCATTCGTTTGGGCAAGGTCAACATCAAGGACTCCTACGTCAAAATCAAAAACGGCGAGGCGTTCGTTGTCGGTATGCACATAAGTCCGTACGAAAAGGGCAATATCTTCAATCGTGATCCCTTCCGCGAGCGCAAACTGCTGCTGCATAAGCGTGAGATTTTAAAGCTTCTCACGCTTTCGCAAGCCGACGGATACAGCCTGATTCCGCTCCGTCTTTACCTTAAGGACGGAAAAGTGAAATTGGAACTTGCGGTCGCAAAAGGCAAAAAACTTTATGATAAACGACATGATATCGCCGAACGCGATGCAAAGCGCGCAATGGACAGGCGAAATGCCGATGCTTATTGACGAAGTTTTTCACCGATTTCACCGCTTGGCTGTTCGGCAGCCGTACCGTTTATAACCCAAACCCACCTTCTGCACATAATCAGAGTTGCAGCATGGTTTTGTTTGTGGTATAATATCAACGCTTGGGGGCGTACATGGTTTCGACGGGGATCATGGGTGCCGGATAAGCGAGCCGAAGCCCCGAGCTTCGCTAAAATCGGGAAAACTTAAAAAATAAACGACGAATCCAATTTCGTACCCGTCGCTGCTTAACCGGCGACTGTCCGCCCGCCGTTGCCCACGACGGCGGTAACGGGCATCATTAATGTGGGGAACCAACCCGGGCTTGACTTGACCCGGGCGGGATTAAAAGTCTACTGAAACCGTAATCCTGTCGGTAGGAGTGCGGCAGAGGGAATGTCAAAATATCGACTACGCTCGTAGAAAGTCTTGTAAACAGGTTTTCGGACAGGGGTTCGACTCCCCTCGCCTCCACCAATGCAAGATAATCTGAACCTTGTGCCGATTGGTCATGGGTTCGGATTTCTTGTTTTTATCAAGGATATTGAAGTTTAGTTTCGGGATAGAATAACATCAAATTCAGGAGGATATACCCATGGAAAAGCTCGTAAGCTGTGCGTTCAATATGGATACCGCCTGCGTGGAACTTCACTTCACGGAGGGGAGTATTTACTCCATAAATTGCACCGTCGTAGAGAACGAGGCGGCGGACAACGGTGCGTGCTGTCTGACTGCATCACAAGCTATGATAAAAAGAAACTGCCCGAAATGCTGAATTATTATTAAAGCAAGGGCTGTTCGGTTCAAACGCTTGATGAAACCATGCAGTTTTGACTTTTGACAAAGCTTAATGGAAACAGGAGTTGCAATCGGATAAATTTGACTATGATTAACTTTAAAGAAATTACAAATGCAAACATATGGAAAGTTTGCACACTGGAACCTTTTGAAGAACAAAAGGATTTTGTTGCAGAAAACATACAGAGTCTGGCGGAAGCCTATGCAACAAGAAACGAGGGCGGCAATGCGCTGCCGTTGGCAGTTTATAATGATGAAACGCTTGTCGGTTTTATCATGATCGGCAAAGGCACCGTCGGCAACGAGAAAGAAAGTGAATTGATAAAGAAAAACTACAGTCTGTGGAGGCTGATGATAGATAAAAAGTATCAGGGCAAAGGCTTCGGCAGGCAGACATTGGACGCAGCAATGGCGCTGATTCGCACGTATCCGTTCGGAAAAGCGGATAAAGTTTGGCTTTCATATGAACCCGAAAATGTGCGCGCAAGAGAGATTTACAGAAAGTACGGCTTTGTTGAAAACGGCGAAATGTGCGGCAATGAAATCATTGCTGTTTATGATTTGTGAATCCGATTCAGATGCTGCGGCAAACGGAAAGCACGCGGACTCCTCGTGAATTGCGAAAGTATGTTTCAATACACATGCGAAAATGACCGAGTTCCCGTAACCGTTTGATTCCTGCCTTTTGCGTCAGAAAGAAATAAAACCTTACTTACGGTATTATAGCAGACTATGGCGACTTTTTCAATACAGATAAATTGAAATGCGGCTTTAAATTCATTTCGGAATTTAATTTCATTCAAGGGTTTGGGTTGCTGCCGCAACAATAAGGGGTTTAGAACACTGTGTTGGGATTAAACAGCAGGCTCCCCGCAGCTTGCTGCGGGGAGCCTGTTTAAACGCAAAGTTTATTCAATTAGGGAATAAACAGCGGGTATTAAAGCAAACTTATGCCTTTTTGGTCTGAGCCATAACTTCTGCCGCAAAGTCTTCGGTGCGCTTCTGGAGACCTTCGCCCATTTCGTAGCGGGTGAAGCCGATGACTTCGAACCTGCCGTTGATCATCTGAGAAACGCTCTCATCGGGGTTCTTAACGAAGGGCTGCTCAAGCAGGCAGACTTCCTTATAATACTTCTCGATGCGGCCTTCAACCATTTTTTCAATGATTGCAGCGGGCTTGGGCTTGGGATCGTTCTTTGCCTGCTCGCGGAGAATCTCGCGCTCATGCTCGAGTTCGGCCTGGTCGCAGTCCTCCTTGCGGAGGCAGGTGGGCTTTGCAGCCGCGATCTGCATTGCGACATCGTGTGCAACAGCGGGGAACTCATTGTTGCTGATCTGAAGAAGTACGCCGATTTTGCCGCCGAGGTGGACATAGGTATCAACGATGCCTTCAACGCGATTGAAGCGGCGGATGGTGATCTTTTCGCCGATCTTTGCAACTGCGCCGTTGATAACGTCGCTGACGGTCTTGCTCTCGTCTTCGGAGAAGGACTGAGCCATCATATCTTCAACGGAAGCGGGATTCTTCTTTGCAACATGCTTTGCAAGGGAAGCAACAAGGTTTTTGAAATCGTCGGTCTTTGCAACAAAGTCGGTTTCGCAGTTGACTTCGATGATGACGCCGACGCCGCATTTTTCACAAACGAAGCAGTCAACAATACCTTCTGCCGCAATGCGGGAAGCCTTCTTTGCGGATGCAGCAAGGCTCTTCTCGCGCAGATAGTCGAGAGCCTTTTCAATATCGCCGTCACACTCTTTGAGTGCCTTTTTGCAGTCCATCATGCCTGCGCCGGAACGCTCGCGCAGAGCCATTACGTCTTTAGCGGTGAATTCCATTAAAATATCCTCCTGTAGTTATAATGCAATCGCTGATTAAAGCGGGAACCGAGCGCAGAACGCCCTGATATTTGCCCGCATTTAATCAATGTTACGTTCAAGCGGAGGAAGCCCGGCAGGCTTCTCCGCAGAAAAATCATGGTTGAATGATTGAACTTAGAAGTTATCTGCTTCGTCGGCAGCATCGTTGTCGATGGTTGCATCAACAGCGGCATCGGTCATCTGTTCGCCCTGCTTGCCTTCGAGGACTGCATCGGCGATCTTGGAAGCGATGAGCTTGACAGCGCGGATTGCGTCGTCGTTGCCGGGGATAACATAGTCAACATCATCGGGATCGCAGTTGGTGTCAACGATTGCAACGATGGGGATACCGAGGTTGCGTGCTTCCATAACGGCGATATGCTCCTTGCGGGGGTCAACAACGAACATGCAGCTGGGCAGTTTCTTCATTTCTTTGATACCGCCGAGGTTCTTCATGAGCTTTTCACGAAGAGCGCAGAGCTGAATGACTTCCTTCTTGGGGAGAAGATCGAAATCGCCGTCCGCTTCCATTTTGTTGATCTGGTTGAGCTTTGCAATACGGGTCTGGATGGTCTTGAAGTTGGTGAGAAGACCGCCGAGCCAACGCTGGTTGACATAGAACATTTCGCAGCGCTTTGCTTCCTGTTCGATGCTCTCCTGAGCCTGCTTCTTGGTGCCGACAAAAAGAACGGTGCCGTCGTTCATCGCAATGTCGCGAACGAAATTGTAAGCTTCGTCAATCTTTTTTACGGTTTTCTGAAGGTCGATGATGTAGATACCGTTGCGCTCGGTGAAGATGTATTCCTTCATCTTCGGATTCCAACGGCGGGTCTGGTGACCGAAATGTACGCCTGCTTCCAAAAGCTGCTTCATAGAAATAACTGACATAACTAAAACCTCCTGTTTTTATTTCCGCCCCGTACATCATCTTTTCGGAGAACCGCAGAGCGGCACAGCCCCGAAAATCCGCACGGGTGAGTTATTTCATACCGAGCCATTATACCATGGCCGTGAACGGTTTGCAAGCATATTTTGCCCGTCGAAACACCGAAAAACAAATATATTTGAAGTCGGAGGCATATGCTTGCACGGAAAGCAATGTGCGGATCTGAAACAAGTTAGTTCCGCGAAATGCGGCAAAAATATGTCGCAAATATGAAAAAGTAATATCAATACAGAAAAAAGTACACCGTAAGCACAAAAGGACGGTTTTCTGCCAAATTCGGCAAAAGAAAGCAGGTAAATTCAGATGATTAGGTGTTGACAAACTGAAAACAGCGTGATACACTGGATATGTCAAATGAACTGCGGCGATCCTGCACGACTCACAGCGTTTTTTCCCGCAGCAAAATTCAATCACAGAAGCCGATAAATCAGTGCGCAGTCCGATTTGAAAGGATCCAGATTAAAACACGCGTCTGTATTCAATGTATAATATGTGTGCTTGCGGAATGCTGATTTGAAAGACAACACCCGTCGGTGCGTATTTTTGCGTACGGCGGGAATCATCCGACAACGGACCGGGGGGAACGGAAGAGGATGCGGGGTTCGGATTGAGACGTTAAACAAAATATAATGCTGTATTCGCAGCTGCACGGAGCATTAACATTCAGTGCCGTTTCGGTTTCGTTAAGCATGTTTCGCCTGTGCGGAAGCATCAGCCGAATGCGGAACGGACTGATTCAAAAGATTCGTGCGCTGCGGCAGCTTTATACAGTCATGCATGGCTGCATTGCACATGCGGGAACAGGGCAGTTTCCCGATCCCGCCGCGCTGCGAGGCAAGTTTTGCGCCGCAGTGCAGCACATGTGTGCAAAATATTATTAATGGGAGGCACTTATTAATGAAAGAACTCAAACGCATCTCTGCCTTTTTCATGGCAATGCTGATGATGCTGACTGTGTTCTCAGCGTTCTCCGTCGTTTCGGCGGAAGGCGAAGCAGCGGGCGGCACGCAGCCCGTTTGGCCGGCGCAGGGCTCCATAAAGCTCGACAAAGACGCCGCCGCAGTTGCAGGCAAGGAGAATCTCTGGGAAGTTACCCTCGGCATTAAGGGCAAAAACTTCGAAACAACATCTGACGTTGTGTTGGTTATTGACAATTCCAACAGTATGTACGAAAACAATCGCATGGTGCAGACCAAAGCGGCTGCAAATGCGTTCGTTGATGCACTGCTTACGCAGGACAGCGCGACCCGCATTGCGGTTGTTGTTTTCAACCTCACTGTTAAGCAAACAGGTTTCTACGATTACAGCAACAAGGAAGAACTCAAAGCTTACATCAATGCTGTTTCGCAGAATAAGGATGACGGCGGCACATTCACACAGCTCGGCATCAAGACTGCCCGCGATCTGCTGAAATCCTCGGCTTCAACCGGCCTCAACAAGAACATTGTTTTGCTCAGTGACGGTGATCCGACTGCGAGCTACCGTGTAACAGGCACGGCAACGGGAACGTGTACTTGGCTTTTTGGAACCATTCACAATAATGGGTGTGATGAAAACACCGTAAAAGTTAACGGATGCAATTATAATGAGCAGGCAGGTAACGGAACAAGTGCAGATGATGGCTCAATCACCTTGTTACTTACGTGCAAACACGGTAAGACGAAAACCGAGACTTACACCATTAGCCATTCATATGCCACAATTTGGGAAGCACAGCAGGCCGCAAACGACGGCATGACCGTATTCTCAATTGCGCTTCAGGCCGGAACGACCGGTGAAAACGTTCTTCGCGCTTGTGCAACAAACCCTGCAACGGGCTTCTACGCAATCGCTTCCACCGACAATGTTGAAGAAAAGCTGACCACCGCTTTCACATCCATTGCGGGCAGCATTGCGATCGCTGCAAGCAACGGCGTTGTCAACGATCCCATGGGCGAACATGTTCAGCTCAGCTTCAGCGGCTCCGCTCCCGTTATCACCACCGACAAGGCAGTTTACGATGCCGGCAATGCGGATATTTATATCAGCCAGGGCAGCGCGGTTTATGACGCGGCAACCCGTTCAATCAGCTGGACCGTCGGCAGCGTTCGTGAGGGCGACAACCCCATCATGAAATACAAAGTCGGCATCCGTGACGGCTATAATCCCCCCACCGGCGATGTTCTTGACACGAACAAGAGGACGACCTTCAGCTACATTAACTACCTCGGCGATGGCACTGTCGGCGAGTTCCCGATTCCGAAGGTCACCGTAGGCGGCGGCGCGATACTTGTTCACTGGTATCAGGTCAATTCAAACGGCGAACCCATCAACGAGCTTGGTCAGGTCGTTGATGGCCCCTCCTTTGCAAAGCAGGTTCAGCCCGCAGAGTATTTTGCGGTTAACGGTTCAACCGGTCTCAGCTACAACACGCCGTACACCGTTGCGAAGACCGATTTTGCAGGTTACAACTACTACGGAAGGTACATTATCAACGACGGCAGTCTCACCCCCGGCGACGCGGCAACCGTAACTCTCACCGCAGCGAACTCCAACCAGCATGTTTGGTTCGCATACACTCAGAGCTTCAATGTGGCGCATGTTCAGTTTGACGAAACCGAAACCAATACCGTTGTGAAGAAAATCACCACCCATACCGTTGAGCAGTTCAACCTGACTTCCGTTGTTTCGAACGGGTTCATTTACGGCGGTGCATTCAGTGATGAGGCATGTGTAACGGTTCAGCGCTTTGCGGAAGGACAGAATGCAACCGCGTTCACTCCCACAGCAGGTGATACCTATTATATCTGGGAAGCGGACGCACAGTTCCTCTCCCCGAGGAACCTCAGCTGCTGGAATCATGTTTCCGCAGCCGATGTTGACGTTACCGGCTTCTACCTTGTGACCCCGGTCGATCGCCTGAATTACAGGGAAGTCGGCTTCATGGTCGGCAGCGAAACTCTTCCCGCAAAGCAGTTCACCGAGACTTATATAACGGAGTCCGGTGCGGAGACCACTCAGGTTCTTACCGGCAGCGAGTGCTATGTTTACAACACCGTAAAAGTCGATTTCAACAACGGCACAAGCGGTGAGTACAATGTTTCAAGCGTTATCAACAAGACCCGCGGATACCTTGCCTGCTACGGCATGGATAAGAACACCTATTGGCAGAATGCACACGATAGAATCACCTTCACACCCTATTGGATCACCCTTGACGGCGTTAAGGTTGCACCGCAGACCCGCACCGCAGAGTATTACGGCCGAGGTTCGGATGCTGACGATACCTACAAGAAGTTCCACGTTGTCGAAAACGTTGAAAGCGGCATTGCAAACGCTTTTGTTGACGATGCACAGCAGGAGAACATGCTCGTTCTGATGAACAGCTATTTTGCAAACGGAGCACCCATCAATCCCGTTGATGAACCCGTTCAGGGCAATATCGTCACCGTTCACGACGGCGAAACGCTTTACACCGTTGCAGCGGAGAACAATGCGGTTCAGCTCGACTATATCGGCGTTGAAGGCAAGCTCTTTGCAGGCTGGTTCGCGGATGAAGCATGCACCGTTCCCGCAGACCTTTCGAACATTACCGAAAGCATTGATGTTTATGCAAAGTACGTTTCCGATTCCTATCTCGGGCTTCGCTACTATCGCAACGGATTCTTCAGACTCCGCAGCCTGACCCTCGTTTCCGCAATCGACGGCAGAAATTACGCTGAAACAGGCTTTATCGTTAACGGCGAGAGGATTTCCGTTTCCGATTACAGCACCCGTTACGGTCTGCGCAGTGCGCGCAGCCTGTTCGGCAGGGGCGTTGCCAAGGATGCGCTTGTTATGAGCTGTGATTATGCTTTCGACGGCATTACCTACGGCGCAAGACTCAACGTCACCCCCTATTGGGTAACTTTGGATGGCACGACCGTTCGCGGCGAAACCCGCACCCTTACCTATAATTGGTACGGAATCACCGAATAAGCGAAAGGAAGGATAATACGCATGAAAAAGTTTGATCCGACCCTCAACACCGTTTTCACCGATGACGGCAAGCCCGTTATTGCTCCCATGGGACAGCCCAGCGGCGCGATCATCGAATCCATCGGCGAGAACCTGAACGTTATGACCCTTGGCGACGGAACTGTTATCTACTTCGATAACTTCGGAAACATCGTCAATCCGTAACATATAAAACCATAATGATTGCATAATTCATGAAATTCATGAAATCGGTGCAATTGACACGAAGGCGACGGGGCAGAGGCTGCTCCGCCGCTTTCAACATAACTGCGGATGCGCACGGACACTGCAAAAGAGCTGAACGGAGGCACGGAACAGGATGGAAAAAATCAATATCGAGCTTGCGGGCATCCCGCTTGAGCTGACGCTCAGATACAAAATGTTCCGCGATAGATATGCGGATTTTCAAACGGAAAAAAAACCCTGCGCCTGCATTGAAATCACGCCGGAGCAATGCGCCTGCGCCGCACGCGGTTACGAACCGGGAACGCTTCCCGAAAGCGTTGAAGATCTTGAGCTTTGCGCCAAGGCCTGCGCCGCGCTTCTTCCGCACGGGCGGGCAATCATTCATGCGGTTTGCTTCGTGTGGTGCGGAAAGGCATGGCTCATCTGCGCTCCGAGCGGAGTGGGAAAAACAACGCATTATAAGCAGTGGAAACGCCTTTTCCCGAATGAAGTGGAAATGCTGAACGGCGACAAGCCCGTGCTGAATTTCGAAAAACAGTATGTAACCGTTTCGGCTTCGCCGTGGGCGGGGAAGGAAAACATGCGGCAGCTGCGCACGGCACCTCTCGGCGGCATTGTGTTTCTTGCTCAGGATAAGCAAAACACAATTAAACGCTTGTCTCCGAAAGAAGCGGGTGTTCGGCTGTTTCTGCAATTCATAATTCCGTGCGACAACGCGGAACAGGTGCGTTTTGCAGCGCAATATACGGAACGTATACTTGAGCGCACGCCGGTTTGGCTGCTCCGAAATCGCGGGGACGGTGCATCGGCCGAGCTTTGCCGAAGGACGCTTGAAAGCGAACTTTGCTGCGCTGACAATTAACGATGCAGTGTTTGGAATCATTCGGCTTTTGAAGGGTGCTTTTGAAGGATAATCGACCGAACGGAGGGTTTGAGAGTTTATTATGGAATACAGAGTTAATCAGAATGCGGTTTATGTTGAAGTTTGTGATGAATACCTGCTTGTTGCCGTTGGTGAGGCGCGGGGAAAACTGCCGCAGCTCAGGAAACTTTCGGAATCCGGCGCGTTTATTTGGCGCGAGCTTGAAAAGGGTATTGCTTCGGAAAGCATTATTTGCGCTGTCATGCAGGAGTATGAGATTTCTCGTGACGAAGCGCAGTCGGGGTTTTCTGCCTTTGTTTCAACTTTGATGAAAGAGGGTTACATAACCGAATCCGAGTGATTTTACACGATTGAAACGCTGTTTTAAATCCGAATTTAAGCGCAGTCGATTCAAAAAATAAGGGGTTTGCTGCATCGGTTCCAAAACAAACGGGCTGCTGTCAATTCAGCTCTGCAAAATCGGTCGAAAACTTAAAGTTTTTGCACTATGATGCATTTGTTTGATTTTTTCGCTGATTTGTGCTATACTAATAGCGCAGGAGGTGTGAAGACATGATAGGTTCCCATGAACTTAAGAGGCGTGACAGCTATTTAAATAAACTGATCGGCTTTCAGGATACGGAGCCGGTCAAGGTAATCACCGGCATTCGCCGCTGCGGCAAGTCCAGCTTGTTAAAGCTGATGGTTCAGCATTTGAAAGATACCGGTATTCAGCCGGAGCAGATCATCGAGATGAATTTTGAATCCTTCGATTTCCGAGGGATGAGCGCCGATGATATTTACCACTATGTAAAAGAGCGTGTTGTCACAGGAAAGAGGATGTACCTTTTCTTTGATGAGCTGCAACGGATCGAGGCGTGGGAGGATGCTGTAAACGCCTTCCGTGTGGATCTTGACTGCGACATCTATGTTACCGGGTCGAATGCCAATCTTCTTTCCTCGGAGTATTCCACCTATCTCTCCGGGAAGTGCGTCGAAATCAAAATGCTGCCGCTCTCTTTCCGTGAGTTCCTCGATTTTCACGGTTTTGAGGTTCGTGAAACGCAAAGCGCCCTTGGTGGACGCCGCAAGCAGGTATTTGATAAGAATGGTGAACGCTACGAACTGCGAGAAGTTTTTGACGCCTATATGCGCTTCGGTGGAATGCCCGGAATCGCCGATGTTGGGCTGGAACAGGAAAAGGCACTGTCGCTTCTCGACGGCATCTATTCCACAGTCGTGATTCGTGACATTTTGGAGAGAGAAAAACGCAGAGGTCAAAAGCAGATCACAGACCCTATGCTGCTTCGTAAGATCATCCTGTTTCTTGCGGATAATATCGGCTCCAGCGTGTCGATTGCTTCTATCGGCAATACTTTGGTAAACGAAGGTCTTCTGGAGGACGGCAAGCGCAAAGGCGCACCCAGCGCCCATACGGTGCAGGCATATGTAAATGCGCTTCTGGAGAGCTACTTCTTCTACGAGATCAAACGCTTTGATATCAAGGGCAAAGCCTACCTCCGTACACTCGGAAAATACTATATCGTTGACATCGGACTTCGCAACTGTCTGCTGGGTTTCCGTAATCGGGACAGCGGTCATGCCATCGAGAATGTCGTTTACTTTGAACTGCTTCGCCGTGGCTATGATGCAGCGATCGGCAAAATCGGCAATGCGGAGGTTGACTTCATTGCAACGACCGCCGACGAGAAAATGTATATCCAGGTAACGGAGTCGATGATGAGCGAGGACGTGCGCAAGCGGGAACTTTCACCGCTGCAAAGTATCCGCGACAACTACGAAAAAATCGTGTTGTCTCTTGAACCGGGTCTTGATACTTCCTATGACGGAATCAAATCCGAGAGTCTCATCGATTGGCTGCTCAGCGAATAAGCACTGCATTTTCAGAGCAAACCAAAAAGTTTTTGCGGTTCAAGTCATAAACTTCTTTAGTCCGGAAATTTGGACGCCTTCAGACTTGAAAGCAGATACAATCGAAGAATCTAAAATGGACTGTTTCGACTGTTTCCACAGGGAGAACTGCTTTTAAGGACAGTACGAGAACAGCAAACATGAACAAGTCCGTTTGCTGCACACAAAAATCATGCTTTCTGCATAAGCCCGCTTCGCTTGAGCCGGGAAATGTAATGTTCGGCACTCCCCGGATCACCCTCGTTCAAAAAAACAAGGCGTCCGCCCCGTATGTTGGGACGGACGCTGTTTAGCATCGGCCTTATTTGTTTGAATTCCGAAGTCCGTTATGATGCTTATGCATCCGCAACACCGCCGTGCATGTTGCTGAACAGCTGAAGAATCCTGCTGTAAGCTGCATCATCAACAAAGATGAAGTAGTGCAGAGTGCCGGCATCGGAATACTCAATTCCGAGTTCGGACAGAGTGTATCTGTCGATGTAACCGTAATCATCGATGAAACTTTTATCATACATTCCATCGTCAAGCTCACTGTTGTATCTGCCGGAAGCTATCGTGCTGAACCACACGGACAGAACATGCTGACCCGGCTCCGGTGTTTTGCCGCGGCTCTGTTCAATGCAATTCAACAGAGTATCGATTGTTTCGCGGTTTACATAAGCCTGCTGCGCAAGCGCCGGAGGATTCATGCCGTCAACATTGAAATAGACAAAATTGCTTTGGAACATGTCATCCAAACCTGAAATCGAGCCGCCGACAATATTGAACGAGCCGCTTTCAAGTGCGTTGAGCGTTTCATTGAATCCGCGTTTTTTCTCCGTTTTCCTGTTTTCGTAAGAAATAAGCATACGAAGAGATTCGGGAGTGTTTTCATCAACAGCAACAACGCGGCAATAGTTTCCGCTTATGTCGGAAAGCACTGCGAATTGGAAATCGTTGCCGAATTCACCGCTTTCCATAAAGCTCCATGGATTCATGAATTCCGCCGAGTCTCCGTCGTCCTCACCGCCGATGCCGAACTGGTGCAACAGCTTGTCGGAATCCAGAGCTTTCAGCTCACGCATAAGCGTGTCATGGAAGCTTGCGTCAAGCCCGTGCGGCAGGGCGACTTTTCCGTTTTCGAATCGGGACAGGTTGACATTGCTTTCAACATAATCCGTGTTCATCAAGAGAATGTCGCGCAGCGTAAACTCTTCGTTCTTCCACAAATAGTCATATGAATCAAGGGAGGCCGGATAATAATATGTCTGCCCGCTTTTAAGCTTTACGGCGAGGGTAACGGTGTTTTCGAAACGGTCTAAGGATCTTATGACGGATGATGGATTGAACAGGGAATGTCCGATTATTTGCGATTCGGATGACGTATACGCATAGGTGGAAATATAATCGAAATCGGCTTTTGAAAGCTGTTCACAGTAGTCAAAAAGCATTTCATCATGAAGCTGCATGCGTTCCGAATCCTTGTCGCCGCGCCAACAGAGCGAGTAAAAGCCCGAAGAAGGAATCAATCCGCCCTGCACGGTGACATATTCGATATTGCTTGCGCGAATTTCGATTTTTTCGGAGACTTTTGTCATTACTGCCGAGCAAAGCAGAACGATTGCGACTCCCGCAAGCACGGCGGGGAAGAAAATCAGCCGCTTTACTGCGGATTTGAAGCTGCGGAGTGTGATCCAGCTGAATCCGAAATACACAACAACTCCGATAACTGCGGGTGCGATGAGATGATTCCATGCAATTTGGGGACTGCCCGAATAAACGTCGGGATAGAACACATCATTCGTGAACATGAGCGATACGGTGAGTGCAAAGCCGATGCTTATCAGAACGTGGATCCAACGCGTTCTTGCAGGTTTGCCCGCTGTTTCCGCCTGCGCATTGACAAAAGCGAAATATGCAGCAATCAGAACCGCCGCACAGCACAGAACGCGAACAAGACAGTTCAAAAATGTTGACGCGGCAGGGCTGACGGGGAACAGCAGCTCCGTAAACGTGAAGGCTGATTCGGTGTTGTTCATGAGCGCATTATATGCAATATTCGGCAGAAGAAGACAGACGAACGCAAGCACAATGGTCGGGAAAGTACGTGTGGACAGCGAAAAAACAAGCACAAAGCCGCCGAACAGCATCAATCCGCGAAGCAGTGACTCACCGATCGCCTCCGCAACCATGGCGAAACTCGGAACAAGGACGGATGAGTTGGAAATTGTTGAAACAAGGCTGCCGACGAATGCTCCGAGAATGTTTGCGGCGGCGCAAATGCCCGCCCACGCAAGCATTGCGGTGAAGGCCGAAATGAGCATGGTTCGTTTTGCGACAGGAATGCTTCCGCGGAAATCCCATGCGGAGCGGACCAGGTGCTTCACAACAAAAACAAATCCGGCAACAAAGCAGAAAAGACTGACGTAACTTACGGCGGAAGATTGGATATACACATTTGCACCGTAGAGCAGCATTGACAGAAGGTTTTGCGTAATCCCGAAAAACGACAGCATGGATGCAACAAATTCGATCGATGCAAATACGATTCCCGTGGTTGAAAACTCCCTCAGCATTTCGCGGCAGTAGGATTTGCTGAAAAACGGAACGCGATTCTTTCTCATGGTTGGATTCTCCTTATTTGATTTCATCAAAATTGTAGCCGAGGGAAGACAGTTCATATGTAAAAACTTCCTCGATTGATAAGGGAAGCATATCCATTATCAGCGGCTTCAAAGCTTCGATTTTTGCCGAGGTTTCGGCTGCTTCGCCGCGCACAAGAACGTATACAATGCTGCCTTGCTTGGTGAAAGAAAGCAGTTCAACATCCTTGAAGTCCTCCGGCGTAACCTGTCTTGCGAATGCAAGCTGAACCTTAAACAGCTGTGATTTAGCATCGGCAAGGTCGTTTTGAAAAACGATTTTCCCCTGATACAGCATTGCAAACCGATCGCAAGTGTCCTCAAGTTCGCGCAGGGAGTGACTGGTCAGAATGACGGTTGAACCGAAGTCACACATATCGCGATAAATAAGGCGTTTGGCAATGTTGCGCGCAATCGGATCCAGTCCGTCAAAGGTTTCATCAAAAAGAAGAACATCCGCATTGCAGCTCAGCGCAAGCACCGTCTGCACCTGCCTCACCATACCTTTGCTCAGGGAACGAACGCGGCGTTTTTTATCGAGCTTAAAAATGTTGAGCAGCGCATTAAACTTTTCAAACGAGAACTTGGGATAGCATGAAGCATAAAAATTTGCCATGCGTTCGATCGTTGCCCCGCTTCCCGTAAGGTGCATTCTGTCCGGAACAAAAACGAGGTGCGTTTTTGCGGCGGGATTGTCATAAACCGGTTCATCGTTAATGAGCACGGAACCGTCATCCGCAGTGTAAATTCCCGCAATGATGCGCATAAGAGTGGATTTGCCCGCACCGTTCGCCCCGACAAGCCCGAATATGCTGCCCTTTGGGACAGAAAAACTGACTTTGTCCAATGCTTTGAGTTCGCCAAAGTTTTTTGAAAGGTCGGTTACTTTAATCATATGTCATTTTTCCTCCGTTTGGTTGTTTTCGATAATGTTTTCATCATAGGCTTTGTTCACTGCGTTGATAACATCCGCCCTGTTGAAACCTGTCAGCTTAAGCTCACGGGAAAGTGCGGTTATTTCGTCGAGGAGTTTGCTGCGTGCTTCGTGCAATCGCTGCATTGCGTCCGGCGAAACGAACCTCCCGCTGCCGGGAACGCTGTAACAAAGTCCGCGCCGCTCAAGTTCGGTATAAGCCTTTTGAAGCGTGTTCGGATTCACGGAAAACTGCACCGACAATGCGCGCACGGATGCGACGGGCGAATTGGGTTTCAGCTCGCCTGTGAGTATTTCTCGCTCAATACCGTCTATGACCTGTTCATAAATCGGTGTTCGAGAAAATTTATCAATCTGCAAAAAAGTCCACCTCCGTTCGTACTGAATCAGTTGCCACAACTGTGCTATTGATTATAATACAGCAGCGACGGTTTTGTCAACGCCTTTTTCAAAAAAAAAGGTGATCCTGCAAAATTTCCCGGGAAATACATTGAATTCATCTCTTATTAAGTATTCATGTGCGATTCGGCGGCAAAAAAATGCGAAGAATGAGTGCAGAATTCGAATATTCTGTGACAAAAGTCGAAAAATTACAATATGAGTTTGGAAATGGGTTGAAATGAAGCACGAAATATGCTAAAATAATCGGTATGTTTGCGAAAATTCTATTTTCGGAGGAGTTGCTTGTGAACAAGCTTTGCAGGCGCGCACTGTGTGCGATAACAGCATTGCTGTTTGTGCTCTGCTCTCTGCCTGCCGGCGCAAGAACCGAGACGGAAGCGGGCGGGATTACTTCATATGCAGAGGATTCAAACGGAGTTGTTGAATACGAGATCAAGCCCCGACATTCGGATGGGGTAACTTTGGAATACAGCGAAACGGTTCTGCGCGGCAACCTGCATTCAGGTGTTTTCACGTTTGCGGAAACGAAAACTGTGACCCTCGTTGCAAGGTTTGCGGAGGGCTGGAGCTATAACGATAAATACAGCGTGTTCTTCCCAAGCAATCCGGCGCGAAGAACCATATTGCTCAACAGCGATGCGAGCATACGTTTTTCGTTTTCCGCAATCGCAGGGGAGAGCGTGGCATTCTCTGACTTATATCTCTTGGGAATTTATGCCGCAGTTGAATCCCTTCCGCGGCTGGATATCACAACCTTAAACGATTTTTCACTTATCGGCAAGGATAATTGGGTGTCTGCAAATTTCAGTTTGACTCTCGGCACGAAAAAGTATTCAAGCGGCGAGTTCAGCGGCTCGGGCTATGTTAAGGGGCGCGGAAATCTGTCTTGGACGCAGCCGCAAAAGCCCTATTCGATTAAGTTGGAACAAAAAACATCGCTGCTCGATATTCCTGCAACAAAGCGGTATGCAATCGTTGCAAGTTACTCGGATCCCTCCCTGATGCGCAATCTTGTGACATACAAAGCCGGTGCATTGCTTTCGGGCATGGACTATGTTCCGAAATGCGAATTCGTTGACGTTTATTTTAACGGAGAATACAACGGAATTTATATCCTCATAGAACGTCCGGGCATTGAAAGCACAAAAGTCGATATTGACGAAGCGGATGAGAGCGATATAACGGGCGGTTATTTCATCGAAAAGGATATTGCGATGAAGGTTGATTTTGCACGGGATATGTGGTTCGGCTGTCCGTATTGGGCGAATCAGACGCAGGATTATTTCGTGCTTAAACAGCCGGAACCCGCTTCATCCGAACTCACGGCGCGAATGCTTGAATACCTTGAGGAACACATGAAGAGCGTTCATAATGCCGTGATGGGAATAAGCGGCGAAGATTATCAAAAATACATTGATGTCGATTCATGGATAGATTACATTATTATTCAGGAAATAACAAAGAACATCGACGGTAATTTTAAAACAAGCTGTTACCTGTATAAACAGAGTCAGGACGACAGGCTGTACATGACCGCAATATGGGATTTTGATATTGCGTTCGGGCTGACGGCATTTAATAATGCCAGTGCGGAACACAATGACGTTGAGGACTGCGTCGGCGGAAGAGGACCGGTCGGGTTCATTGCGATAAACAGTTCGGCTCCGTGGTTCAATGCGTTGTATCACAACTATCCGGATTTTCAGGCGCGGTTCAAACAGCGCTACAAAGAATACCGCAGCACGTTGATTCCGGAGTTTTTTGCACTTATCAACGAACAGGCGGCATATTTGTACAATTGCACCGCCGCAACCGAAGAAAAATGGGAAAAGAACTTTGATCACGGCGTCAATTTTCTCACCAATTGGCTTACGGGACGGATTGAATGGCTGGATTCTCAATTGCTCGACGGACAGAGCGGAATTACCGATCTTAATTATGCTTTGAACGTTCCGGGCGGCTCACTTGAGTTCACATCCGGGACGGATGATCCGTTTGTCGGCAGCACGACAGTTTCAAGAGGCATGGTCGGCAACACCGTTGTCGGCGGACGCATTGCTGCCGTAAGCTCGAATGCGGGCGAAAACAATTCAGAAAGCGATCTGCGTCTGACAGTGACGATGAAAGCGGGGGACACGCTGAGTTTTGATTACTGCGTCAGCAGCGGGGTTGACACGGACAGGTTTATCTGCACCGTCGGAACAAAGGTCTTGATGGAGATTTCAGGCGAAACGGGGTGGACGAAATACATTTTCACCGCACCGATCGACGGAAGGTATTGTTTCCGCTGGAGCTATGAAAAGGGAAACGACAAATCAGCGGGTGTTGATGACTGCGCTTATATTGACAACGTTGAGCTGAAAGCCGTGGGGCTGGATGCCGCTCGCGGGGATGTGAACATGGACGGGAAAATTACCCTTTCGGACAGCATGGCGGCGCTGCGCACCGCGCTCGGACTGGACGGGTTTGACCCGGAACGGCGCGAGCTTTCGGATTATAACTGCGACGGCGCAATTTCCGTTGAAGATGCGGTTGCAATCGCAAAAAAAGTCATGCATATTGTGTAGCCGTTAAGCAGAGTGCCCTCTCTGTGCATTGAACATTACATATTAAAAAATCAAAAAACTGCCGCAGATGCAATCACTGCGGCAGTTTCAATTGCGGACAAATCATGAGAAAAGTTCTCTGCTCCGTTCGGGTTTTCATGAAACACTCTGCACAAACTCGGGAACACTCGATTCGGCTCTCCGTAAAAGCCGAATTTTCGGGGTATTCCCGATTCAAAGGTTTCACGGGATGGGGGTAATCATCCGTACAACTCTGGGGAACATCGAAAGCATCCGGTTGAAATGCCCTGCGGGTCGGAACATTTGCATCACTGCGCCGCCGTTGACGGCGAGCTGCTGTTCATCCGCGGCATTTACAGATCGTCCGCATCCTGCACCGGAGCCTCATAATCCTCGGCGGTGCCGGTGTAGCTGCCCAACACATCCGATTTGATCGCGCCTCTGCCTTCGGTTGTGAATGCGGTTTCTTTATCCGTCACATTCGAATGGTCTTGCTTGATCCGCTCCTGAAATTTTCCGTTCGCTCTTTTCTTCATGGGCTTATTATGCCCGCCCGACTCAGCCGTATGCACGAAACTCGGCATTTAAAAACCGGTATTTTTTTACAATCATGCAATTGAATCAAAAAAAGGGAGAACGGCAATTGCCGAACTCCCTTTTGCCTATGGTTTGATTTATTTGTCGCCGGAACGGAACAGTGCAGAGTGTTTACTTGATGGTAACTGCGGTAACGCCGGAATAGGCAACATCCGTAGAACCCTGTTCAGTTGTATGCAGAGTGAAATAGCCGCCGTTATCGGGTGAACCGATGGGTTTTCCGTTGTTTGCAAATGCAAGCGTGCAATCGAAAAGGCTCAGCGCGGAGATTTTGTCGGAAAGATCCTGCTCGGTGCCGCCGACTTGGGTGAGTACAAGCGAATATATGTTGGCGGTTTCGGCATCGGAAACATCAACACCGACGGAATCGAGAACGGCCTTGAGATTCACTCCGTTGAAGACGTTAATGGAGCCGCCCCTGACGAGTGCGTTGGTCTGGTCGAGTGCGGAAACATTTTCGGCACCGAGAGCATAAAGTTCACCTGCGGTGAGTTTGTATTCGCTGCCCTTGAAATTGAGCGTCATAACAACGGTATCCGCAGCAAGTCCCCAGTTCGTTTCAACAACGAGAGTGCGGGGGTCGGTTGTGGTGTTGGGGTTTTTGCGTGTGTCATTGCCCGGATTCGGTTTCGTGGTGGTTGTGGGAGTGTCGGGGTTTTTTTTGTCGTCCTTGCATGCTGTCATGCAAAATGCGGCAGCAAGCAGAAGAACGGACAGCATGATTGCGATCATTCGATTGACTTTTTTCATAACGATATTCCTTTCGGGTTTGTTTTGTTAATTGCCGTATCGTTTCCGAAAAAACAAATCGGCACAGCGTGAATGCGCATTGATTTCACGCTGTTCGGCATGAGCCTAAGTATACCAGTTTTTTAAAAAAAGTTCAAGCCTTTTAACGAATGAATTTGAACATACGCCAAGCGAAAAAAAGCGTGAACGGGGCGGGTCATTTTTCGTATCCTGCCGATATGACGAATGCGCCGCTGCTTTCGGAAAGGCTTGATACATTCATGCAGCCGTAGAGCCTGCCGTTTTCGCCTGCGTTAAGATAAGATGAAATATCGGCCGTTACGGAATCGAGGCTGCATGTATGCGTGTTCAGCGCGTGGATAAAATGCGCCGCGGCTGTTGACACGCTGCCGGGTTCAAGAGATTCAAGAACTTCGGGTTCAAATCGGCAGGTAATATAGGTTATCCTTCCGAACTCGTCCGTGAGTCCCGTAAAAAGTATCCCTCTTGTGTCGCGGAGCGAAAATTGCGAGCCCGGTTTACCCGTGCTGCCCGCCTCAATGCGTATGCCCTCGGAAGAATACTCTGAGTTATAAGCTTTGATGAAGCTGTTCAGCAGAACGGGACTTACCGCAAGCCGACTTCGGCAGGTTTCAATAAGGTCGTCGGAATTTTCAAATTCTGTGTTCAGCGATTGAAAAAGCAAAACAGCATCTTCGTAATTGCCGACGTTCATAAGCTCAACGGCCTCATTGTAGACTTTCAAAAGATCTTCAATGTTCTGAAGGTATGCCGCGCTTGATTCATAGCCGCACGCATCTGCAAAACTTGAATATGCTTCGAGGTAGCGGCCGCTTTCATAAAGCTTTACGCCGCTGTCATAATGAACTTTGAGCGAATCAATATATTCAACAAAGTCAGCACTGTTGAGATATCCGGTAATTCCGACAAATATCGCACGCGCCTCGTTCGGCTTGCCGGCAGAAACCAATTCAACCGCCTGAGCATAAAGCTTTTCATATTCGGCAATTGATTCAAGATACTCTGTGTATTTATGCGAATCACCGCAGGTGAGAAAGCAGCGTTTTGCATTATTAAAATCAAGATTCTTATAATATAATAGACCTTCCTCGGCAAGCTTTTCCCTTTCCGCTTTCGACTGACAGCCGCAGAAAAGCAGTGCAAGCGTGCAGGCAAGTGCGAGTGCCGCCGCAAGCGCGAGCGTGTTCAAGCGAATAAAGCCGGGTTTTGATTTTAATTGCATCTGCCTTTCCTCCTTGATGAAATAATACAGGCGGACGGAGCGGAGGGCCGATTCGGTTGTTCCGCTCCGTGCATGTATTCAGGTAAACATTGTCCAATGATTTCGTGAAGCGCGAAGACACGCATAAGCGATTGCCTTACGCTTTTTTAACACCGAGAGCGACCTTCTCGCCGTTTATATCCCACTCTTTCACATAACCGCAGGGAATGCCGAAAGTGAGTTCATCGGCAAGAGTCGTTCTGCGGATTTCGTCCGAATTGCGATCCAACACCGCAAGCAGGTTTTCGCCGCATTCGACGCTGATTATAATCCTGTCGGTAACAACAAAATCGGCTTCTTTGCGCATGGTCTGAATCTTGCTGATGATTTCGCGGACATAGCCTTCTTCAATCAGTTCATCCGTGAGCGCGGTGTTAAGCACAACGGTCACGCCGTTATCGCCGACTGAGGCAAAGCCTTCCTTTTTGACGGTGTCAACAAGCACATCTTCAGGATTCAGCGATACGGTGAGCGTTTCAAGCTCAAATTCGTAAGCGCGCCCCTCTGCATGGGCGGCAACAACCGCATTGCCTATACCGTCTCCCTGCAAATACTGATTGATTTTGGGAAGAATCTTTCCGTAACGCGGCCCGAGAAGCTTCAGCTGGGGCTTTACGCGATAGGTTATGAATGAGGAAGCATCCTTAACAAAGCGAACGGCTTTCACGTTCAATTCATCCTCGATAATCTCGGTATACCGAGCCGGCAGTTCATCAACACCCTGAACAAACAGCTCCGAAAGAGGCTGACGGTTCTTGATGTTCGCAAGATTGCGTGCCGACCTTCCGAGTGTGACAACTTCCAGAATTTCGTCCATGCTGCGTTCAAGTTCCGCGTCGATGAAACTTTCGTCGCAAATCGGGAATGCGCAAAGGTGTACGCTCTCCGGTGCAAGGTTGTTCACCGTGCGGACGATGTTTTGATAAATTGCTTCCGCCATGAACGGAGTGAACGGTGCGGTGAGGCGGGAAAGCGTTTCAAGCACTGTGAACAGGGTCATATACGCCGCTTCTTTATCCGCAGTCATTTCCTTGCCCCAATAACGTTCCCTGCCGCGGCGAACGTACCAATTGGAAAGGTCGTCAACAAAGCGGTTCAATTCGCGCCCCGCTTCGGTAATGCGGAGGTTTTCAAGATAGTTATCCACTGTTCGAATGAGCGTGTTAAGGCGTGAAAGCAGCCATTTGTCCATTACGGAAAGGTTTTCGCGAACGAGCTCATGCTTCGTGGGGTCAAATTCATCAATATCTGCGTACAAAACGTAGAACGCATATGTGTTCCACAGCGTACCCATATATTTGCGCTGCATTTCGCTTACGGCGTCGCCGCTGAAACGGCTGGGCAGCCACGGACTGGAGGCGGTGTAGAAATACCAACGCACCGCATCCGCGCCCTGTTTTGTTAAAACGTCCGCAGGCGCAACAACATTGCCGACGTGCTTGCTCATCTTTTTGCCGTCCTTGTCGCAAACAAGTCCCAACACGATGCAGTTCTTGAATGCGGGCTTGTCAAAAAGGATGGTTGAAAGTGCGCTCAGCGTATAGAACCAACCGCGGGTTTGGTCAACGGCTTCGCTGATATAATCCGCGGGGAAGCGGCGTTCGAATTCCTCTTTGTTTTCAAACGGATAGTGCCACTGTGCAAAAGGCATTGAGCCGCTGTCGAACCAGCAGTCGATAACAACGGGCTCGCGGTGCATCGTTCCGCCGCATTTTTCGCACTTAAAGGTTATCGGGTCGAGCATGGGCTTGTGCAGCTCGATATCCTCTGGCGTGTCCGGAGCATATTTGCGCAGTTCCGCACGGCTGCCCATGACATGGTAATGTCCGCAATCAGGGCACATCCACACGGGCAGGGGAGTTCCCCAATAGCGCTCCCTGCTGATGCCCCAGTCGATAACGTTTTCAAGGAAATTACCCATGCGGCCTTCGCCGATGGATTCGGGAATCCAATTTATCTTTTTATTGTTTTCAATCAATCTGTCGCGCACGGCAGTGGTCTTCACAAACCAGCTTTCCCTTGCGTAGTAGATGAGCGGAGTGTCACAGCGCCAGCAGAAGGGGTAACTGTGTTCATAGGGAAGTTCCCTAAGCAGCCTTTCGCGCGCTTTAAGGTCGGCAATGATGGGCTTATCAGCTTCCTTAACGAAAGTGCCGTCCCACGGGGTGCCGCCGGTGAGCCTTCCGCGGGCGTCAACAAGCTGAACAAACGGAAGCTCCCATTTCCGGCCGACGCGTGCGTCGTCTTCGCCGAATGCGGGGGCAAGGTGAACTATGCCCGCACCGTCGGTAAGGGTTACGTAATCGTCCGAAACAATGCGCCATGCATCCCTGCCTTTGTGGTTGACGGGGAAATCAAACAGCGGTTTATAGTGAATGCCGACAAGCTGCGAACCTTTGAAGCGTGCAAGCTCGGTCGTGTCCTCGCCGAGAACATTTTCAACAAGCTCAGCCGCAAGAATGTATTTTTTGCCGTTGCAAAGAACTGTTACATAGTCCTCGTCGGCATTGACGCAAAGACCGACATTGCTGGGCAGCGTCCACGGTGTTGTTGTCCATGCAATAAAGCTTTCGCTGCCGTCAACAAAGCTGTGTTCCGCATCGGGAATGACGGGGAAGGTCACAAAGATGGAAACTTCCTTAACGTCCTTATACCCCTGGGCAACCTCGTGGCTTGACAGTGCGGTTCCGCAGCGCGGGCAATAGGGAACGATTTTGTGGCCTTTATAGAGCAGCCCTTTTTCGTCGATTGTCTTCAATGCCCACCAAACGGATTCAATGTAATCATCGGTATAGGTAACATAGGGATGCTCCATGTCCGCCCAATAACCGACGGCATCGCTCATCTGTTCCCATTCGCCTTTATATTTCCAAACCGACTCCTTGCATTTGTCAATAAAAGGAAGCACGCCGTAACTCTCGATCTGCTCCTTGCCGTCCAGTCCGAGCAGCTTTTCCACTTCAAGTTCAACGGGAAGTCCGTGCGTATCCCAACCCGCTTTGCGCAGCACGTCAAAGCCTTTCATCGTGCGGTAGCGGGGAATGATATCCTTCATGGAGCGGGTCAAAACATGCCCGATATGCGGCCTGCCGTTAGCTGTGGGCGGTCCGTCATAGAAAGTGTAAGCAGGTTTGCCCTTGGACTGTTCAACGGATTTCTCGAAGATGCCGTTTGCCTTCCAGAATTCCAGAACCTCTTTCTCTCTCGGAACAAAGTCGAGCGAGGCGGAAACTTTTTTGTACATTGTTCAAACACTCCTTTTCTTTTAAGGAAATTTTTAAAAATAAAAAACCGCCCCGAAAAACGGGACGATCGAAACCGCGGTACCACCCGGATTCAAAGGCATAACAAAAACCATGCCTTTGCACTCCTGCCCTTTAACGCGGGGGCTGCGTCGAAGGATAATCCCGCATTGCCGAACATATTCGGCATGAGTTAAGCAAACCCGCCTCTTATTGCGGTTTCCCCTTCGCTCTCATGGGTGATAATGCATCCGAAGTCCCTTGCCGCCTTTCACCCTGCACGGCTCTCTTTCGGCATGTTCCGACTGCAAAAACAGAGGTATGCCTTTAAGGAAAACTGCGGCGCACCGCGTCCCAATCTGCGATTTGGTATTTGCCCGATTGCCGCCGGGCAAAGGGACATAAAAATATTCAGTCTTTATTATAATGCACGAAAAAGCATTTGTCAATCACAAAAATTTCGATATCAAAATTGAGGGCAATTTGCTGATGACCTGTTTTTCACGATGCGAAAACGGCGGAAACAAAAACTGCCGCCCGAGCGATGAAACCCGAGCGGCAGGCAGAGGTTGATTCAATTCCGGCCGCAAAGGCGGGGGTTACTTCGAAAAAGTCGCACTCTTCGGCCCGGCACGGATTTTGTGCCTTCGGGCAGTTCATCCGAGGCGGCAGCTTCGCTTGCAAGAACCGTATCAAAAGTTCCTGCGCAGGCAAGGATTATCGCAAGGATAATCGAGAAAAATCTTTTCATTTTTTGACCTCCGTATTTTGAATTTGTTATCGCTTTTTTGTTGTCGGAAACGATTTAACCGAAACTTAGGTTCAAACTGTTTTGCGATCAAGACTGAATGCATGATTGATCAGCCCTGCGGTGTTTGTTTCGGATGGTTGCTTGCAAAAGCAACCGTTTCGGCATAGAGTTCTTCATATGCCTTTTTGTCGGCTTCCTGCCAAGTCAGCCCTTCCCTTCGATAGTTTGAGGCAAGCGGAAGCAGCCGATCAGTATATCTGCTGGCGCAAAGATTGGGCTCAGAGTAGGAGATTATGACCATTCTTTGCTTATCAACGGTGATTCGAAAATCCATACCGGTGCCGCTCCTGGAAAGAGAGGGAGTTGGATGCCTCGTGAAGACATACACATCCGCCGTGATTTCGGTTTCTGTTTCATTCACAATCTGATTGACATACGCCTCCTCAATGGTCACACTGACGAAATTGCCGTCACAACCGAATACTGCCCAAGCCATCTCAAGCTGATTATCCCAAAAGAACAGATCCGTATCCTCGTTCCTGTCCATAA